>Ga0080004_1159851_pt1 | contig 46043 bp, 35 predicted proteins | sample WasSprMetagenome_FD_69207 | JGI IMG/M metagenome (GOLD analysis project Ga0080004, IMG submission 69207) | Sulfidic aquatic microbial communities from Washburn Spring, Yellowstone National Park, USA - WS (SPADES assembly) (version 2) | ecosystem: Environmental > Aquatic > Thermal springs > Hot...
CGGCCGGGGGGTAGGTTAGCTACGTGTTCCCCCGCCGTCCGCCGCTGACCTGCAGGTTGCCCCACAGGCCCGCTCGACTTGCATGGCTAAGACACGCCGCCAGCGTTAGCCCTGAGCCAGGATCAAACCCTCCATAGGAAGATTTGATCACTTGCTCGCTAACCACCCAACCTTCTTGCCCTGTTTTCAAAGAACATCTGAAAGCTTTAATATTATAGTATGGTGTGGTCGAAAAGTCAAACATCCGAGGCTGAGTAAACGGTGTGAAAACTTCAAAAGGCAGAATGACAACGCTCAAAATTCACTGAATTAAATAAATGAAAAAAACATAAGAAATCAAAACAAAGGCCTTCCAAAATAAAAAGGGGCAGCATCCTGCCCCCTTCAGTCTACTAAGTATTCGCGTATCTACCTACTTAATAATGTTGTAAATGGTACTAAGAACCGTCGATTTTGAGGTCAATTCCGAATGGTCAGCGTCATAGAAGTACCATCTGATGGGGGAGTAATTGTCTGCCCTCGCAGAAGAAAGAGGAATAAGACCATCGTTATCACCAAAGCCCATAAACCTTAGAAGACCATCACCCGAAACATAATAGAATGGATGGGCAGAGGAAATTGAATATCCTGAAAAGGCATTTAACCTTGCCCAGTTCGGATAATTATAGTTCAGTGCATCAAGGTAAGGATTACCATCGAAAAGATAGAAGTGAACATACATAGCCCATGTCCAGTAGAGGTTATCCCACCTCAACCAGGGGTTTATAGGAACAACAAAGGGAACCACATAACCACCAAAGATCAAATTGGCAAAAGGTGTCCCATGATGTGGAGTGCCAAGAGTAATAATAGTTTTTACAGGCTTATTGCGATAATACTTGTTGTAAACCCTTGCCACTATACCACCCATGGAATGGGCTATTAAAATTATGGAATCGGATGAGCCAAAGTATTTCGATATATATTGGGCAAGGGCGGGAGCAGAATAGTAGTAAATATCGTAATCCGGGTCGTAAGCAAAGCCGTAAAACTCATATTTATTCTCAAGACCTAAAGAAGTGAGATATTTCACTATTTCTTCAGAAACACCCCTCACGTAGGATTCATAATTTTCACTCCAGGAAGGAAGTTGCCAGCCATGAATGATAATTACCGGTCTTTGTCCTGCGGGAGGAGGGGTAACATTTTGGGTCATAGTAAATACCCCATTCTGATATTTCAGCAGATAAAATCTGCTTTCAAAGGCCTTTTTCTGGTAATCTGGATTCCTAACCAGGTTAAACTCAATTACCACCTTATCGAATTTTTGACCCTTCAAAAACTCTTTGAGAAGCATACCGCTTATTTTGAAGCAAAGAATATCCTCTTTCTCATTTTTTATAGCCTTGCCGATCCATGGGAATTCTATATTCCCGTTAAAGGTGACATAGAAGAAGTCATAACCATCAACAAAATCTTTAGCCCTTAATCCAATCACAATGTCATCCTCATTTTTCAAATTTTCATAGGTCGAAGCCGGCAAAACCAGCTTGTAGGAAGGCGAAACACGAACACCATTTATTATTTTTGTATTAATAATGCCTTTTTCGTTCTTTTCCACAAAAACATCGCTCTCCTTAACGGTGACAGGGAGTTTTACAACGATTTCTCCATTGTCAAAAGCAGCTATAGCCTTAGATTCTTCACCCATCTGATTTTCAAGGTCGACTTTCTGACAGGAAGAAAAGACAAAAAGGAAAACAAAGGCTAAGGTTAGAAATATTTTTACAAACCTCATGGAAACCTCCTTTAGATTTCAAAAAAAGGGCCCCCTTTCGGGGGCCCTTGAATTAATATTTCTTTTAGCCATTACCTTGTAACGATAAACTTACCAGATCTTGTCTCGCTCTCAGTGGAGAACTGGTAATAGTAGATTCCGCCTCTTTCAAGGCCAGAGTCAATCTTCACATTGTATTCACCGGGCTCTTGATATTCAGAGGTTACAACCTTCACGAGCTGACCAAGGGAGTTGTAAACCTTGAGAGAGACTCTGGTGGGCTTAGAGATAGCATATCTGAAGTACACTGGACCAGAAGAAACGTTGGAAACCACCTCAAAGTAGGTTACAGCACCCATTCTGCCCTCAGCAGCTACGTTATCATTGTTAGGTTCGGGCGAAACGGAAGTAGCACCCTTAATGAAATCATCCCACTTGGTAGAGGATGCGATGGGCAGGTAGTTGTAATTGGTATTGTAGCTGGATGTAGAGGCGGGATAGTAAATTGCGAAGCCTCTGCAAGATGAATAGGAGGAGGCATTCTTGTAATTCAAGAGAGCACTGGTAATGGCACTCATAACGTTGCTGGCCGCTGTTCTTAAAGTAGAAGGCAGTGAAGTATTATTGTAAATGTTGTTGGCAAACATGTAAAGGTCGATGTGATCAGAAATGTAGAAAGACTTAGAGTTGCTCCTTGCAGTGGAAATTGCACTTCCATAGCCCTGATTCCTGGCATTTATAAGCTCCTGGGCAAAGGTGTTGAGATAGGAGACAACAGTCCCTACCTTTGTCAAATCAATAGAGGCAAGGGTGGAAAGGCCTGTAGCTGCATTGACTACCGCCTTTGCCAGGTCAGCAGGTGAAATGGTCGGATTGCTGTTCATTGTGTTAAGAAAGCCGGTATAGTACCAACCGTCTGCTGCCTCAGTTTCCTCTGAACCAACAAAGTAGTTAGCGTAGTTCCTGCAAACGTCCATCACTTCAATCATACCCATAAGGCATGCATCGAAACCAATAATGTCAAGGTTCCTGCCAAGGTAGTTCTTAATTGCTGAAAGGGCATTGGCAAGTTCGCCGTTGTAAACATTAATCTCGGAATTGGAGGAAGACATATCGACACTCACACCCTTGAAGAGAGGAGAATCTTCACCGCTCTTATACCAGCCATCACCATGGTCCCAAAGAATGAGGAAGTACTTGTTGGCGGGGTAATTCTGAATTGCCCACTGAGCGAAGGAGACAAGGGTATTGGGGTTACCCATATCAACTTCACCAATGTCCTGAATTAAAGTAGAAACGATGGAAGAAGAGTTATACGGATCGTTGGTTACATAATACCTTCTGCATGTTGTCCAGTTTCCATTGGATGTGTCATAGCCTGAGATTCTGTCAATCTGTACCACTACATTTCTGTAGGAGTTTGAACCGCCTCCGTATTCCAATTCGTTAAAGTCTTTAATAGCATAAGTTTCGAGGTCGTTATCACCATTCATGTAGACCATTATGGTCCATTCCTTAGTTGTCGGAGTGGTTCCACCGCCATTGCTTCCAGATGCAGTCAAAACTATATCATCAACATAAGCACCTGTATCTGTTACACTCCCATCAGAGTAAAATCTGAACCGAATCTGGGTTGCACTGGTCGGTATGGAAACACTCGCCTGCTGCCAGTATCTGTACCTACCGCTCTTTGACCAGGCAGTAACCCAGGATGAACCATTGTAGTAATCAACATAGAGGAAGTCATAACCCGATTCCGTATCTATCCAGTAATAAAAAGTAAGGGTGGCTGAAGAATAAGAAGAAAGATTAACGCTTCTGTAGAAATAGTCTGTAACATTATTGCCGTAAGTTACGTAAGGAGTGCACTTAGCAGAATATGATGCAGAATTGTACCTGGACGAAACCTTTGTCCACTTGTGGTACGATGAGTTTGAGTAGGTGGTCCACCCTGTGGGGAAGTTTGTCATATTATCAGAAAATATGGTTGTTTGGGCCATAAGGCCCGTTGCTATGAGGATCCCGAGTACCAAGGTTAGCTTTCTTACCATGTTTCCCCCCTTTTGCAATTTATACTGCGAATTTTGTGCCAAAACCCCGACCTTCGAAAAACTATGTAAAATCAAGGATCTTAAAGAGAAAGGACAAAGACAGGTGTCAAAAATCTTAACAGTTTAAAAAGGCAATAAGCAAAAATTGGCTTAAATAAAGGAAAGTTCAGTGTTCAGATTTTTGACACCTATGTTGTAGTAAATTCATTGGGGTCTCTAAGGCTAAGTTCCTTTAATTTCAATTGAAGCCAGCGTCTCGACATTCCAAGTTGCTGTGCCGTTTTTGTAATATTCCATTCATTAAATTCAAGGGCGCTTAAAATGAAATTTCTGTCGAAATTCCTCTTTGCCTCTAAGTAAGGACAAACAGGTTTTTCCAGACTCAGCGCTGACTTGATTTTATTAAGGGGGACGGGGCCTTCTTTCACCTCGTCCACAATGTACTGAACAAAATACTTAAGCTCCCTTACATTACCAGGCCAGTTGTATTCTTTTAAAATTCGCATAGCCTCACCAGTAAAATAAACCCTACCCCCTGAAAAATCCTTAAGAAAAGCATTCACAAGCTCTTCAATCAATTCCTTCCTCTCCCTCAAAGGTGGGATTACGATTTCCATCCCTTTAAGCCTGTAGTAAAGGTCCTTTCTAAACCTCCCCTTATTCACAAACTCCCTTAAGGGTCTATTGGTTGCAGCAACGAATTTAACATCGACCTTTGTCGGTCTCACAGCACCCAGCTTCCAGAATTCACCCCTTTCGATGACCCGTAATAGCTTGGCTTGAGAATAGAGTGAAATTTCTCCAATTTCGTCAAGAAAAAGAGTTCCACCGTTGGCAAGTTCAATTTTGCCCTGAAGTCCTGTCTTGGAGGAACCCGTAAAGGAATTGGGTTCGTGACCGAAAAGTTCATTTTCAAAGAGGCCGTGTGGTATCGCACTACAATTCACCACTACAAAAGGCCCTTTACGGCCAGACCATTTATGGATAACTTCGGCAACCACCTCTTTTCCCACACCTGTTTCTCCCAGGATAAGAATGGGTAAATTTGAAGTCGCGGCCCTCTTAATCTTCAAAACGACATCGTTAGGGATCCCAACTATATAATCGGATTTTTTCGAACCCTTTACTTCTGACATCAGCTCCTTTAAGGCGAGGGTTAAAGAAATTGTAAGGATGGAGAGTTCAGATAAATTTGATGGATCGCAATCAACGGCAATCCTTAAAAATTTCGTTGAGTTAGAAACAGGTACATAAATCACTATAACCCCATCTTCGGAGGCGATGTAATTGAAGTTACCCCTTTTATCTTCGTCGCAAAGAGAAATTGCTCGTATGATTGTGCCACCTTCAGAAGAGGCCAGAAGAGTTTCTAACTTTTCTTTTAAGACCCTACCAAAATCATAAGCGGAAGCAAAATCAGCAGGGATAGAAGGGAGCATATGCTCCAGAAATTTGTTTAAAACAGATAGACTATGACAAGAAACCACATCTTTCATAGTGCTTTTATGATAAAAGCTACCCCCGTCTTATTCAACAGGTAGTTTGTGTAGAAAAATTTTTCGCACGGGCGAGGATAAAATTTCCAAATAAATAGGATTATAATTAATAGAAAAGGAGTGGTAAAATGGGCAAAATTTTAAAGAATCTGTTCATCATCGCCTTACTCTCCACTTTTCCCGCTGCTCTCCGGGCAGAAAAGGTAGTTGAAATACCAATAACAAAGGAGGAGTGGCGGGAACTGGAAAAGAACTTTAAAACAGCCGAGTTCGCAAGACCAACGGAAAAGGGTGTCGCAATTCTCATAGAAGACGAAGAGCTGGAGAAGTTGAACTCAATGAAAATTCCGTACACAATTATCGAAGACCTGACCCTTAAAAAGAAACTTTACTACAATGGAAAGTCAACTTACCACACCTATGATCAGATGAAAGCGGACCTTACAAACCTTGCTACGACCTACTCAAACATCGCGAAACTGGACACCATTGGGTTCAGCGTGCAAGGTCGCCCTATTCTCTGTCTTAAAATTTCAGACAATCCAAGGACTAACGAGAAAGAGCCAAAAATTAGGATTGCTGGAGCCATTCACGGTAACGAATGGATAGGTGCTGAGGTTTCTTACCTTTACGCCAAATACCTCCTTGAAAACTATGCTTCAAATGACACCGTAAGAAACATGGTAAACAACCGGGAAATATATATAATTCCAATTCTCAACCCTGACGGATACGTTAGTCAAACAAGGTACAATGCCAACGGAGTTGACCTTAACAGGAACTTCGGCTATATTAAAAACAACAGTGGAAGTGCCCCCTATGACCAGCCCGAATCCAGGGCAGTACACGAATTTTCAAAAACGAGAAATTTTAATCTCAGCCTCTCCTTCCATTCCGGTGCAATTTATGTCAACTACATCTGGAATTATACTCCTGTAAGGTGTGCTGATGACCGTTATAACGGTATGGTTCAAAATTATTCCCAGCAGTACGGAAATATTACGGGATATCCGGTAACGGAAGGGTACGATTGGTACCAAACCTTAGGTGATCTTAACGACTATTCCTATGGGATAAATGGTGACATCGACTGGACCATTGAACTTTCCTATAATTATATACCTGATACCAGCCAGATAGTTCCCATCTTTAACGCCAATAGACCAGCGATGAACTTCTTGGTACGAAAATTGGGCCAGGGCATAGGTGGTGTTGTTATAGACTCCCTAAGGGGAGACACAATAAAGCTTGCAAGGATTACCATCCTTCCCGTTGATTGGCCTATCTGGACAGATCAGAACACCGGTGACTTCATAAGGCCCCTTTTACCGGGGACCTATTCAATTAAAGTGGAAGCTCCCGGCTATCAACCAAAAACGCTAACCGGAATCACGGTCCAGCAGGATACCATGACCTGGCTTACCGTTTACCTCTCACCGAGAAGCGACGGAAAAATCTCTCTATTTAAACCAGAGGTCATTTACATTAATGCAGACAACACCGTACTAACTTCTGATACCTTTATGACCCACTATGCCCTTGGAGACCCTGATGGGAAATTCTACAGTATGGGAGTTGGCGGTTATGCCATATTCGATCTTGGGAGAAGTGTAAGGGCAGATACCATTTATGTTTATGAGGGCAACGATGATACTCCTAATGAAGGTTTTAAAATCTACTATTCAAACTCCCCTTACGGTCCCTGGAGCCAAATAGGTAACCTTTACTATGGAAACGCAGCTATTTATGCAGGGGGGAATACCTTCAGATATTTAAAGATTGAAGACGACGGTGATGGCTCAAATACGGTACGCAAATGTGGATACGACCTCGATGCTGTTGTGGTAAAGACGCTTCCAGACATAAGCCTTATTGCCTATAGCGTTTCAGAATATTACGGTAATGGCGATGGTATCGTGAATGCAGGGGAAACGGGGAAGCTCAATTTAACCTTCAAAAACAATGCTCCTAACACAATTGGTACCTTGGTGATAAAACCTCAAATCCAGGACCCCTACGTGAATTTCGTAGAAGATAGTATAGTTTTGTCGAATATTGCTCCCAATGCAACCGTTCCAACCTACCTCACCTTTAACACCTCATCAAACCTTCCATATGACTACACCTTTACTGTAAACCTTAATGTAAAGGCTGATGGTCAGAACTTCTCTTACAGCTTGCCTTTGAAGATAAATCAAAGGACAGTGTCGGTATATCTTGGACCCGATGCTTACGGATATTACGCCTATGATATTATGGACAGCTCCTACTCCGAATTCGAATCCTTTACCTTCACAGACATCTCTACCATCGGCACTATCATCTCGCAGATCTCAAATTTAGACGATGCTACTACTCAACTTACTCTCCCCTTTACCTTCAAGTACTATGGAACGAATTACAACGTCGTTTCCGTTTGTACCAATGGTTGGATAGCAATGGGATCGACCTCAAGTAATACCTACCAGAACAAGCCAATTCCCGATCCCAACAATCCCCCAGCCCTTATTGCACCATTCTTTACAGACCTCGATCCATACACCAGTGGCGACATCTACTACTATTATGATCCTATCGCCCACCAGTTTACCATCATGTGGAAGGATGTAGAAATCTGGGGGCTGTCACAAACAGCCACCTTTGAGGTGATTCTGCGAGACCCTCTCTACTACCAAACCCGGACAGGGGATGGCGAGATAATTTTTGTTTATCAATATGTGCCGCAAAATATTTATGCCACCATCGGGATTGAGTCTCCCTCTCACAATACTGGCCTTCAATGCTATTACAATCAACAATACGACCCTTCTATTGCTCCCATTACTTCAGGCCGGTTTATCAAGTTTACTACCGACAGTGCAGTTTTAACCCCCGTAAACGAGGTCTTAAAACCTGTGGCGACTTTGAAAAATCCTGTCACAAAAACCAGCCTAACCTTAGAGGTCAAGAACTTCCAGGAAGGGGGTAAGGCCATACTTTACGATCCAATGGGAAGGATCGTTTACCTCAGGGAGATAAAACCCTACGAGGGGAGGGTAACGATGGAGACAGGATCCATTCCCACAGGTATCTACATCTTGAAAGTGGAATCGTACAAAGAAAACTACTCAGAAACCTATAAAATTATCAAGGTTGAATAAGGCAAAGCCATCCTCAGCCCCGTGGTTTTACATCGCAATAACCATGGGGCTGGGGATGTTACTATCTTCCAAGTTTGTTCCCTTTATTGCCCTTTTAGCCTTCTTTTTAGTTCTTTCCATCACCCTTAGAAACATCGACCTCTTAATTCTTGCCCTTTTCGCCTGCATCGGTTTTTTAAGGGGCATTCCCCAGAAAAAACTACAGGTTACACTTAAAGAACTCGACAACAAGGCAATTTCAGGTAACTTCAGGTTATTTAACGAAAGCATCCTGAAACTGAGCGGCACTCCGATAGAGCTAAAAACCTCGATGCCGGGATTCAAACAGGGCACCCTCTTGGAAGTTAAGGGCATATACAAAAGTAACATTAATACCCTTTTGCCTACCTATGTTGAACCTATTGAAGATAGTAAGAATTTCTTTGATAAAATCCACAATCGATTGAATTTCTACCTTATGCAGGCTTTCGGACTTTATGAAGAGGGGTTGCTCATAAAAGCCCTTTTAACAGGTGATCGGAAAGGCTTGAGTAAAGAGACCGTTGAAAACTTTAGAAAGGCGGGGGTAGCACACCTCTTGGCCATATCCGGCCTCCATCTTGGCTTCCTTTTCCTCCTATTCAATACACTTTTTATGTTTATTTTCAGAAATGATACGATATCTAAGATTTTTGCCTCTCTCTTTGGAGGCCTTTACACCTTTTCCCTTGGCCCCTTAGCTCCCTGTCTCAGGGCTTTTTGGTTTCTTCTACTCTTAAATTTAAGTAGCATAATAGGGAGAAGGGCAAGGGCATTGAACATCTGGGGTATTGCCTTCTCCTTATCAATTTTCTTCAAGCCCCAGTGGCTTAAGGACCCTTCCTTTCTGATGTCCTACTTCGCGATTCTGGGTTATCTTTCCCTTTCAGAGATATTCTCGGTAAAAATTCCAAAGGGAAAATGGACCTATAATATCGAAAATTATTTTGTGTCAGTCCTTGTCCCCCTGCTCTTTACTCTCCCTCTTCAAGTAATGTTTTTCGGAAAGGTTTCCTTAGCCTGCATCTTCTCCAACCTCTTCCTTATCCCAGTGACCTTCCTTATCATCTTTGAATCCTTTTTCACCCTCTTCTTTCTTGCGACAGGGCTGCCTCTCTCCATACCCTTTAGAAATTGTGCCTTTATTTTATCAAGGTTTATGCTCGACTCCTCGCATCACCTCAGTAATCTCCCGGGTAACAGCTTAAATGCCCACAATCCCACTTCGCTTTTTGTTTTTTCCATCCTTTACATTATTTTAATCCTCTATATCCTCGTAAGGATAAAGGGAAAGGGGGCTTAGTATGGTTGAAGATTTTATAAAGAAGGGGAGCGAAAGGGTTAAGAAAGAAGATGTTGAAAAGGTTGTAAAAAACGAGGAAGTAATTAAGAACCGCGTAAAAGAACTGGAGGGAAAACTCCAAAAGGGAATCAGGGAGGACCTAAGCCTTTTAATTTCACTCATAAAGGATTACTGGAATGACGAGTATAAAGTGGTTCCCTGGAGAACTATTGCCTTAATAGTGTTTGCCCTCCTTTACCTTATAAATCCCCTCGATCTCATTCCAGACCTTAGTCTGCCCTTTGGCTTATTTGACGACCTTGCAGTACTTGGATTCGTTTTGGCCTCAGTAAAGGACGACTTAGAACATTACAAACGCTGGAAAACGTCAAAAGGGGAGAAAAAAGAGGGAACTTGACCATCTGAAAAAGGCCCCTTATATTCTCAACAGGATGAGAGGTTTATTTTTTTATAAGTGCTTGAAACACAGGGGTTTATTTAACATGCGTAGCTCTAATGAGTTAGAAAGTTATCTACAGAAAATCCACACCCTGTATGTGGAAAACTTTATAAATATGTCTACCACAAAAACTTAGTTTCTGAATATTTGTTAAAAGGAGTGGCATATGGAGAAACTTTCTGTGAGGGAAAACGAAGAGAAGGCAAAGGAAATTTGGTCTGATATCCTCGAAATATTAAAAACTCGTTTACCTGAAAGTTCCTTTAATACCTGGTTCGTTAAAACCGTCGGTGTTGGTTACACGGGCGACAGGCTTATTGTTGAGGCACCCAATAGCTTCTGGATAGAGTGGATAGAGTCTAACTACAGAAAGGTTATTAATGACATACTAAAAGAGCTGGGTAAAAACCTTAACATAATCTTTACTCCAAAGGCCAAGGAAATAGAAGATACCGTTGAAGAGGCGCCATCCTCAAAAAGGGTGATATTCTCGCTTAAGTATCCACTTAATCCGAGGTTCACCTTTGACAGCTTTATAGTGGGAAAATCCAATGAAATGGCCTACCATGCGGCTACACGGGTGGCACAAAACCCTGGACAGGAATACAACCCTCTCTTCATCTACGGCGGCGTTGGCCTTGGGAAGACCCATCTCCTCAATGCCATCGGGAACTTTATATATTCTAAAGGCTCCAAGATTCGCGCAGCCCTTATCCGCTGTGAGGACCTTATGAACGAACTCATTGATTCACTGCAGAGAAAAAGGATGAAGGAATTCCGAGAGAAATACAGAAGTGTAGATATTTTGCTCATAGATGATATTCAATTTCTGCAGGACAAAAACATTTTGCAAGAAGAGCTCTTCCACACCTTCAATTACTTGTTCGAAAAGCAGAAACAAATTGTAATGACCTCGGACAGGTCCCCCCAGCAAATTTATGCTTTAGAGGAGAGGCTTGTATCCAGATTCCAGTGGGGACTGGTAACGGAGATAGGAAAGCCAGATTTTGAAACGAGGCTCGCTATAACAAAAAGAAAAGTTGAAGAAGAAAAAATCCTGCTTTCTGAAGAAGTGATTATTTTCATCGCAGAGAATATAAGGGACAATGTAAGGTCTATAGAGGGTGCAATAAAAATACTCAAGGCTTATATGTCACTTACAAAAAGCCTCGTTACATTGGACAAAGCGAAGGAGCTCCTTGCGAACTTCATAAAACCGACACCAAATGTAACTATGCAGGAAGTTTTGAGAGTTGTAGCCCAGGAATTTAAATTGACACCCTACGATCTTAAGTCAAAAACCAGAAAAAAGGAGGTCGTTCTTGCAAGACAAATAGCAATGTACATAGCGAGAAACGTAATAGGACTATCGTTGAGTGCGATAGGCAGCTACTTCGGAGGAAAGGACCACACCACCGTGCTTCACAGCATCCAGAAAATTGAACAGATGAAAGATGATCCACAAATTGAAGTTTTACTTAACGAAATCAACAGGAAACTCAAGCTAATCTAAGATGTTTTCCACACCTTTTTCCACAGGCGTTTTTACTGGTAGCGCAGTAAGTTTTATAATTTTACACAATTTGATGGGGGCTACTATTGTTACTTCTTGTTTAAAACATGTTTTAAAAAGAGGAGGTAGTTATGGAGATTACTGTGGATAAAGAAAATCTGCGGAAGTTAATCCAGCAGGTTTCAACGGCGATACCTTCGAGGGCCACCCTACCTATATTAGGCAATATCCTTTTCGAAATAAAGGACAACAAACTCTTTCTTTATGCGTCAAATATGGACTTTTCCATAAGGGGATACCTCCCTGTGGAAAGTGTGGAAAACGTCGCTTTCACCGTTCCCGGGCGGTCAATCTTGAGGATTCTTTCAACTCTTGATGTTCCTGTCGTTAAAATTTCGTATGCAGATAGGGTTTCTTCCATTAAATGGGACAAAAGCGAATATACCTTTCCAAGTTTGCCACCGGAGGAATTTCCAAGAATGAAGGAGTTTAGTGAACAAAAGAGTGTCGCGGTCAGTACCGATGCACTGCTCACTGGTTACTCCTTAGTAGGTTTCTGCGCTGCTAAGGACGATCCCAGGCCATTTCTCAACGGTATTTTAATTGAGGTTGACTCAGATGAAATGAGGATTGTAGCCTCTGATGCCCACAAGCTTGGGCTATACACAAAGAAGATCGAAGCAAGTGACGGTAAACTTGAGGCAATTTTGAGTAAGGATGTTTTTGATTTTATCGAAAATACCGATGAAGATGAGGTACTTTTAGCACAGGACAAGGGTCTGTTCTCCTTTACATTCAAGAGATCCAAGCTCGTGACCAGGGTCATTGAAGGGCCCTACGCTCCGTATAGAGACGTGATCCCCAGGGAAGAGGGCTTCGTTTTCAGGACCTCAGTTAAAGAAATGGACGGAAGTTTGAAGAGGATCCAGGAAGTTGTTTCTTCTGGAAGTCCCGTTGTTGAGTGGACTCTCTCTCCATCAGGATCTTACTTGAGTGGACTGTCGGAGAGTGGGAAGGCTAAGGAATATATTACCGGAGAATACAAAGGAGAGGACCTCAGGATCGGCTTTAATGTGAAATTCTTACACGAAATAATTAGGCACATTCCTGGCGATGAAGTGGTATTTAACTTCTATGGGCCAAAGATGGCTTGTAAGATAAGTCCCGCGGATCAATCGGAATTTAAACTTCTATATCTCCTTATGCCGGTGAGCCTTGAATGAGAGATAGGTAATGGTATAAATCACACCAAAGGCGAAACCGCCGATGTGAGCCCAGAAGGCGGTACCTCCAATTTTACCGGCAAAAGGCAGCGTAGCCACACCTTGCATTAACTGCAGAAGGAACCATATAAAAAGATAATAGAAGGCGTTGATTGGTACGATTCTGAAAAAGAGTCCAAAGGTGAAGGGGTCTGGTACTAAAGAAATGATCTTAGCTCTTGGGAAAAGCACTAAGTAGGCTCCAAGTACCCCTGAAATTGCACCTGAGGCGCCAATCATTGGAATTTTTGAAAGGGGGGCAATTAGATACTGGGCGAAAACCGCAGCCACCCCTGATAAGATGTAAAGCAAAAGATAGCCAATTTTCCCGAAAGTATCCTCAACGTTGTCACCAAAGACATAGAGGTAAAGCATATTACCGATAATATGGGCCCAACCACCGTGAAGGAACATAGATGTAAGGATGGGAAGAATGTAGTGTGTTTCAGTCCGTCTTGCTAAATAAAGTGTGAAGTTGTAAGGAACGAAGCCAAATTGGTAGAAAAATTGTACTACGCTTCGCCCCAAAGAAAGTTCATAGAAGAAAACAAGCACATTTGCAAGGATTAAGGCGAGATTTAAAATGGGGAATCTCCTGGAAGGATTTAAGTCTTTTAACGGGATCATTCTATCTCCTTTTCACAAGCTCTAAGATAAATCTCGATGGTTCCTTTTTCTCATTCTTATAGTATAAAGGGTAAGTCAGGAAAAGGTTCTTCTGGGCCCTGGTGAGTGCAACGTAAAGAAGCCTCCTCTCCTCCTCTAAATGTTCGCGTTTTAAAGTTTTTTTACCAAGGGGGAAGAAGCCTTCGACGAGGCCGGTTATAAAGACCGTATTAAACTCAAGGCCTTTTGCCTTGTGGGCAGTGAGTAAGAGAACACCATAGTGCCTGGTAGCCGATACGCCAACCTCCCGCATCAGGGAGACGTAATTGAAGACATCCCTTACGTCTTTTAATTTCATGTCTTGTAGTGAGATTAAAAATTCCTGCAAAGTTTCCATGGATTTTGTTGAAAACCATCCCTGAGCTTGCCCAAAGCTTATAATATCCTCCAAAATTTCCTGAGGCTCTTTTGGGGGTAATTCTTCTCCATTAGCCTGCCTTTTAAGTCTTGAGAGAAAGGCATTTAATGCCTTTAATTTCACAGAAAATTCTCCTCTTTCCGTCGAGACATCTACACCACCACTTTTTTCATATTTTTTGATTACCTTCGTTACAAGATCCGAGGGGAATTTTAGAAAATGTTTCAAAAGGAACTCGATATTCTGGCCCGAGTAGTTTCCAAGGTAATGGCTAAAAATTCCGAGGGCAACTTTGATTTCCGGTAGGTCATAAAAACTCTCTCCCTCCAGTATGGTATAGGGTATCTCGTATTTTTTTAAGGCGTCCTCTATGCTCCTGGAATATTCATTGGTGCGGTAAATAACAGCGATCTCGGTGTAGTCTATCCCTTCCTCTTTTAGCTCGTTTATTTTCTCGGCAACAAATTGGGCCTCCTTCACTTCATTCTCGAAGTAGGAGATGGAAACGTTGCCCTCTTCTTGTACCAAAGTATTGAGGGTGCGCATAGTGCTATTTTCCCTGCTGTGGCTAAGAAGGTTCAATCCTGCCTCCACAATTTTCCTTGCCGTTCTAAAATTCACACTGAGAAAGTGTTTTGAGGCTTCTGGAAACTTTACTTCAAGATTCCGCAAATAAACAGGGGATGCGCCACGGAACCCGTAGATAGATTGAGCCTCGTCACCTGCTACCCAGAGTTTGTTGTTGGGGCCTTTCAGGAGAAGGATCAGATCAAAGAGCGCCTTGTTTACATCCTGGAACTCATCGATCACTATGAACTTAAATCGTTCCTCTACATCCTTTCTAATATCCGGGTGTTTTTTGAGTAACTCCACCGCATATAAGATCAAATCTTCGTAGTCCAGGGAATTGGATCTTCTGAGTTCTTCCTGGTACCTTTTATAAAAGTAGGCTACTTCCCTCGTCCATTCAGATTCCGCCATGGCCTCCAATTGTTCCGGAGTGACGAGGTTTGCCTTTGCCAATTTAATTTCTCGTAACACGGTTTTTGCCTGTGGAGAAAGAGAAATAAAGGCCTTTAGGATGTCCTCGGCCTCTTTGTCAGTAATCACACGGAAGTCTTCAGAGAAGCCCAATCTTTCGATTCCGTACCTCAGAACCATCTGACCAAACTGGTGAAAGGTACAGGCGGTAATGTCCTTTACATTCTCTTCCTCTAATAGTTTCTCGAGAGTTGCCCTGAAGAGGTTTACCGCTTTACCAGTAAAGGTTAAAAAGAGAAAGTGTTGAGGATCCTCGTGTTTAACCTTTATTTCGTAGGCAACCTTATAGGCTAAGGATGTGGTTTTTCCGCTTCCAACTATACCTTTCAGAATGACCACGTCCTTTGGATCCTTTACAAAGTTTATTTGCTCCTCCGTAAGGTTTCCAAAAAAGGTCTCTTTTTTCCTACTTTCGAGTGTGAAAAAGCCTATTTCGGGATTTTTCAAAAGTTTGTTTACCTCAGAGAGGACCTTACCGGCGGAAGGCCTTTTGGCAGGGATTCTACTTAACATCTTTTTTACCAGTTCATTGACCTCAAAGGAGACTCCCGGGACCCGCTCTACGCGGTCGTTAAAGACCTTATATCTCAACTTATCGATGCTTTCCGCATAAAAAGGTGGTCTTTTTGTGAGGAGCTCGTATAAAATACACCCAAGACTGTAAATGTCTGAAGAACTGGTAACTTCCCCCTTCCAGGCTTCAGGGGCCATATAGAAAGGGGTACCAACGATGGCGGGTTTGAGTTCTCCTCTTCCAAGGATTCTTGCAAGTCCAAAGTCAGCCAGCTTGATTTTTCCATCCTCGCTTATAAGGATGTTTTCTGGCTTTATGTCTCCGTGGACAAAGCCCTTGTTATGGGCGTAATCTAAAGCTTTTAGCACTTCTTTTACGATGTTCAATGCATCTTCGACCTTTAAGGGAGCCTGCCTTTCAATCACATCTCTAAGGGTCTGACCTCTAACAGGCTCCATCACAAGAGCGATTTTATCGTCTATAATTTCTATGTTGTAAAATCTTACAATGTTTTCATGGTTTAATTCAAAAAGGGTCCGTGCCTCTTCTATCAATTCTTTGCTTTTCTCTGCCTTTGCAGTCTGAACTTTAAGGGCTACTGGCTTCTTCAAAAGGGTATCTTCAGCATAGTAAACGGAGCCAAAGGAACCTGAACCAAGAAATTCAAGGATCTTGTATTTTCCAAGCTTCTCGGGAATTATCATCCTTTAAAAACGCTTTTTAAAAACTTAAAGAAAGCCCCGACTCTCTCTTTGAATCCACGCCTTTCGATATCCCTTGTGGCAAGGTTTACAAAGCGTTTTAGCTGTGATTCGTCTATGAATTCTTCAAAGAGGTTTTGAAGGGTTTTTATTTTTTCACTTTCATACGGGTCTATTTTTACGGTAATACCTGAGATCAGACTTGCGGTTTTAAAGATGTTGTTCTGGGTGTAGATAACGGGTATCGGAAGGTCGTTATATAATTTCATTATCCTTTCGTGGGGCAGCGTGGAGGACAAAATAAGGGCTTTAATTTTACTTTTCATTTGATTGTATATGGCGTAAATGGCCATGAGGATATCCTCTCTGTCTCCAGTGGTGAGGATAATGTTTTCATCTTTGCTTCTCTCAATCTCTTCAAGGAAAATGTGGGGTTCGTTTATCGCCATTAACATGTTGTTAACCTTTCCTGTAAGCAAATCCTCTCTCTGAAGGATTTTTGCATCGATGGTATCACAAATGAGCCTTAAAGAGGGCATGGAAAGTTCATGGACGAAGGGAATTGTTCCGAGGTAATAAACGTCTTCTCCTCGGAAGAATTTTTTAAGGGTTCTGTCTATCTCCTCGTACTTTTCTTCCTTCACTTTGTTAATGATCACCCCATCTACAGACCAGCCTGCACTCTTAAAAACCGATTTTGCGAGGGTGTAGTTGTCGATGGTGTTGCCTATACCACCTTCCAGTATCAAGAGGGTATTGGCATTAAGCATCCTCGCAACCGCTGCATTGGAGAGGTTTATACAGGACCCAACACCTGGGTGACCTGTTCCCTCTACGAGAACAACATCAAACTCCTCTAAAATTTTTTCAAAGGCCCTTTTAATTTGTGGTTTAGGGCTTTTTGCCTCGCCAAGAATGTAGGATTTTGTAAAGCCGGATTCAATAACGAAGGGACTTGCAAGGTGCAGCCTCTCATCGTCAAGATATTTGTATATTTTGTTGAGTAAGATTACATCCCTCGATATCTTAAAGCCCGCAAATTCGGTATAATGCTGGGCTACGGGTTTTACAAAGGCCACTTTTTTGTTTTGCTTTTTAAAATAATCAAACAGGCCTATGGAAATAGAGGTTTTACCTACATTCCTTCCAGATGAGGCTATAAAGAGTACGGTTTTTCTCATTGCCTACTCCTTAAAAATTCGGTCAATTCGGTAAGGTTTTCGAAGACTAAGTCAGGTTTTATTTCAGAGTTTTCGAGGTCCTTCCTCGTAGTTTCACCTGTAAGGACCATTATGGAAGTTATCCCAAAGTCCTTACCTGTCTTAATGTCCGTAGTAAGTCTATCTCCTACTATTGCTGTTTCTTCAGGTATGGCCTGCAACAGCGCCATCGCCTTTTCAAAAAAATACTTGCTGGGTTTTCCAGGTATAAAGTCAGGCACTTTGCCTGTAGCCTCCTTTAGGAGTGCAATAAAAGACCCTACATCAGGAATGAATCCCTCTTCGATGGGGCAGATGTTGTCCGGATGGGTAGCAACATAAACCCCTTCTTTCTTTCTCAGGATTTCTGTTGCTTTTTCTAACTTCTTGAAGTTTAAGGTGGTGTCAAAGGTTAAGACTAAATTTTTACTTTGCGGATTAAAGCTAATTCCTAAGGATTCAAACTCTCTTATGGTGCTTTTAGTTCCAACGATGTAGGCTTCTTTTACCTTCCTCTCTTTTAAAAAAATGGCCGTTGCCATACCAGATGTAAGGATGTTTTCGGAGTTAACTGGAAACCCCAATTTTCTTAGGAATCTCAGATACGCTGTGCTACTTTTTGAGGAGTTGTTTGTAAGGATGATAAATTTCTTCCTCTCTTTTTTCAGTTCCTCGAGAAATTCAATGGCACCCCTTAAAACTTTTTTCCCCAGGATCAATGTGCCATCGAGGTCGAGCAAAAAGTAATTTAGCTTTTTCACATCTTTATTATAGTTTTAGAGCTCGGAAAATAAAAAGGGGCCCCCGAAGGGGGCCCCACAGGTCGTTACTATATGGACCTTAGAAGCTGAACTGGAGGTCCATTACCAGTCTATTGTTGTCAACCGATGTGCCTTCCTCGAGATTCACATTGAAATAAGTCATCAGTCTGATGTACTTTGAGAAGCCGTAATTAAATCCAATCCATACTTCCTGGGCTTTGTCATTGGCATTGGTATCATTGGGTTCAATCATTCCGTATTTAACTGCTGGACAAATGTAGTGACCGTTCATTGGAAGGTCAAATTTTCTATGGGCCTGGACATAGAAACCATAGGATTTATAGTTATCACCCTCTTTTTCACGGGCGATGTAGTTTCCTTCGATATTAATTAAGGGATTATTGATGGCAAGGTATCCTTCATACAGCTTGTACCATGCACCAACATGGCCCTTGTAATAGCTTCCGCCGAGGCTTATCATTTCTACGGGGTTAATTGTGACATTTGCAACATAGCCTTTGCTAAGAGTTGGGTCGTTCTCCAATATGGCTGCCTTTAATTCGGTGTATGGGAGTTTAGCAATAGCCATAACGCCACCATCTGAACCTACACCAAGGTCGGTGAAAAGTTTTGTGGCTTGAGACAAATAAGGTGTCACGTTGGTCACAGCGAAAGGCTGGAATTCATAACCAAAGGGCACTTTTAAGAGACCCATTCTGAGGGTAACATAAGGTATGTGCTTTAAGTCTGCGTAGGCGTAACGAATCTTTCCTGTAGTGAGTTCTGGTTCCACTCTGAAGAAGAGTTTGTCGGTGAGTTTTCCAGAGAATTTCACCCTTACGTATGGGAGTGTCATGAGCCCGTAGTTTCCGGATGTCCCGTCCATTGTGTACTCGTATACCATATGGGCGTATCCAGATATGTCTATTTTACCACCCTTGCATTCGGCCCCACCCATCTGGGCCACTATAAGCAGCATAGATAATAAGTGCATAAAAACCTCCCTTTTGTTTGGCGTTTATCTTTATAACATAAGAGACAAGGATAGTCAAGCTTTTGAGCCTTTAAAATCCCATAATTTTTACGGATCTACCTGAAAATTAATAAGGTTGAGGCTTGGATAGAAGAAGGTTTTTTCTTAAAGCTATCTTGCTCAGTACCCTATTTCCTTAATAAATCCGGGTTTTTGTCTCCACTTTTCGCTAACCTTTACCCAGAGCTCTAAGAAAACGGGCCGTCCGAGGAAGGCCTCAATCTCCTTTCTGCTAACAGTTCCGAGTTTTTTAATCTTCTCACCATTTTTTCCAATGATGATCTTTTTTTGACTATCCTTTTCAACATGAATAACCGCCCTTATGTAATCTTTACCACCGTGACTCTCGTCCTGCTCTTTAAACTCCTCGATTTCTACAGCCGCTGAATAGGGTATTTCTTCGCCGTAAAGGAGAAACAATTTTTCCCTTATAATCTCTTGTACTAAAAACCGTTCGTTCCTATCGGTTACTGCATCCTCAGGGTAAAAGGGTGGTGATTCAGGAAGGAGTTCAACAATCTTCTCAAGGGCAACATCTAAGTTTATGTTTTTAAGGACACTTACGGGTATAATTTCCTTGAAGGTCTCTGTCTTTGCATAGGCATCTATAACGGGGAGTACCAGCTTTTTATCAATGGTATCAACTTTATTGATGAGGAGAATGGCTGGCTTTCCTGATTCTTTAATTTTGTTGACAATTTGCATATCCACTTCGTCTGGTTTTTCGGGTTCTGCCATCATTACAATCACGTCGGCGTCCTCTATGGCTTCAAAGGCTCTTTTTAGAAGCCACTTATCCAGTTCGTGCCTGGGTTTTTCCATGATTCCTGGGGTGTCGAGGAAGAGGATTTGATAATTTTCTCCGTTTAGAATTCCAAGGATTTTGTGTCTCGTCGTTTGTGGCTTAGGACTTATGGCAGAGAGTTTGAACTTAATCATTGTGTTGAGAAAAGTGGATTTGCCCACGTTGGGTTTGCCTACAACGGCAACGTAACCTGCCTTAAATTTCTCTCTGGAACTGGCATCCAATTTCTACATACCTCCTTTTAGCTTTTATACCCGGTAAATAGTTCCCGGGGACATCAAAGAGATTCACAACCTTTAAATAAGGACTGACGTTTTTGAAGGTTTTGAATTTAAGTTCTATATTGACCATGTTAAACTCTTCCTGGTGGCTCCTTAAGTTATAGTATAAGGCAAGGTCGTAGTACTTTTCCCTGAAGTAAAGGGTAACCAAAAGCGTATCTTTAACCACAGAATAAGGACTTTGAAAGTGGGAGTAAAAGAGGGTAAAGTTTTCAGTATTTATCCCGAAACTATAAACGTTTTCAGTGAAGTTCTGGGCCTCGGTGGGGAAGAGGTTTGATGGGTTTTGAATAGTAGCCCTTTTAAAATATCGCCTTTCATACCCAAAGTGGAAAGGGTAAAGTTCGAAAGCTGTCTCTATAGTGGAGGATTTATAAAGGTTTCTCCATAGGAGAGAAGTGTCGAAAGGAACGTATTCTGAATTTGAAAATAGACCGTAATGGTAGTCGCTTCCATCAAACTCCAGTTTCCCTTTGGCATTGTTAAAGGTAAAATTCAAAAATAAGGCGTTTAAACTATTGTCCTTGATTTGCACACCGACTGAACCAAGGGGCACAAACCAGGTAATTCCGCCGTATACCTTTTGCTTTTTGTTAACGCGTTCTATTGCAAAGTAAGGCGCTACAACGTCCTTTATTTTAAACCCAATTGTAGCAAAGGAAGCGGAGTAAAACTTGATTCTCCCGACCATTGGGAAATAATCCAGCCAGTTTTTCATTTTGTAAGAGATTAATAAAGCTTCCCACCAAAAGAGAGCCAAAGTGGAGTCCTCTACACTTAACCATGTACCGTATTCCCTTTCCATTGCTCCCGCAAGAAGCTTTATGTGTTTCCTATCTATATCAAGGTTAAAGCACGTTTCTGCCAGTTTGCCATAAGGTCCCCGTGCTGGCAGTTGAGTTCGCTTCAAATTAGCCCAGGGGGATTTAATTTCGACAGCGCTGTTTGATAGAAAGAGGCTAAAATATTTGGATGTCTCTGAGTCAGTAGTTTCCTTTCTTTCAGTGAAAGCCGATTCGGGAGGCCTGTAGATAAGGGTTTCTGGAATTTCAAAGGGTATTTCCATCAAGAACAATTGAAGGAAAAAGAGGTTCATTTTGCAAGCTCCTTTTTCGTAAAAAGGAAGGACATTAAAGCAAAGAGCAGATTTGGAATCCAGATGGCTATGTACGGGTTAAAAAGGCTTCTTCTTGCAATTTCTTGACCAGCAAGAAGCAAGATGTAGTAGAGGATGAAGAAGAAAAAGGAGACACCGAGGGCAGAGCCGTAGCCAGTAAATTTGTACCTAAGGGCAATGGGAAAGGCGAAGAATACGAAGATTATTGCAGCGAAGGGTAGTGCAAACCTCGTATTAATTTCTACTAAAATGGCATTTATACGCCTTTTGACAAAATTCCGAGAGATCTTATCTTCCTTCGGATAACTGTTTAACTCCTTTTGGGCTTCTTTAACTTCTTTAAGAAGAGAAAGGTAACTCTTCTCTCGATCGGCCCTGAAAACCACATCCCTGTAAAAGTTTTCTTCGTTGACTCTGAGAACCAGCACATCCTTCTTGAAGTTTGCCCTTCTTAACTGTTCCTTCTTTTCTCCTTTAACTTCGAGAAATTCTCCGTCATAGAGCTCTAAAACTAAGCTTCCGCCTTTAGTGGAGTGTATCTTTCCCTTGCGGGCAGAAATGAACCTCACTCCATCTTTCTTTATCTCTTGTATTTTTACATCGTTCAACGTTCCTGTTTTTTCATCCTTTGTAGTAGCGTAGATTAAGTAGTTTTCTATTTTGTTAAAAATTCCCGGTTCAATTTCTATGGCGGGCTTTTTCAACCTGATTTCGTAAAGGGTCTTTTTCAGGCGGTAGTTGGTTTCGGGAAGAATAAACAGGTTAAAGATGAGGTTTAAAAGGGCAATTATAGCTAACACTTTGCCCAATTTTCTTAAGATCACTTTTAAATCTATTCCAGAGCTTCTAAGGCACAGCATCTCGTTATTACCTGCGCTCCTTCCAAAGGTGAGAAGCCCGGCGACGAGAAAGGACATAGGGACAGTCATGTTCATTATGAAGGGCAGGGTGTAGGCAATAAGTTGCATTACGGTTAGAAAGGGTACCCCTTTTCTAACCAAAAGGTCCATGAGTTGAAAAACGGTATTTACGAGTAAAATAAGGGTCAGGGCGAAAAGTGCCCCAAGGAAGGAGAAAAGTAGGTTTTTGACGAAGTAGAGATCTATCTTTTTCACTTTCTGAGCCCGATGAAGAGGTTTAAAAGTAGCGTGAGGAGTAGGGAAAGGAGTATACTGGTTCCAATGGGTATGAAAATGGTGAGGTTTGGTTTCTTAATAATGATATCTCCCGGTAATCTGAATTTAAGATTTTCAAAGAGAACCAGTAATAAACCAAGGAAAAGGAAAAGGAGACCAACCTGAATTAAAAACTTTCCCATTTGTTTCATCCTGTTAGTGATAATATTTTAAAGCATTAAGCGGCAACAAGTTCGATAAAATTGTTGATGTCTACAACCTCGAGATGAAGTTCAGGATAGGCTTCTAATAGCTCTTTTGGTGGCTTTCCTTTCTCTTTTGCCTTTAATTTTATTTCAAACCCCCTCAGGTTACCTTCGCTATCCCTTTCAATGAGATCGACTTCCTTCTGCTCATAGTCCCTGTAAAAATAGAGTGAGGCAATGGGCTTTGTATATTTGCATTTCTTTAGGTATTCAGATATGAAAAAGTTTTCAAAGAGGTCGCCCACTTCCTTTGGGTCTCTCTTTTCAATCTCCCGGAAATCCTCTATGATGGCATTTCTTATCCCCACATCATAGAAATAATATTTGGACTTTTCGGATATTGCCTTTCGCAGGTTTCCTTTAAAGGGCTTGAGCTGGAAAATGATGTAACTCTTTTCCAGAAGGTCCAAATATCTTGCAACGGTTTTAACGTTTATGTGGAGTTTTTGGGCCAGTTCGCTCAGGGAAACCTCTTTTCCCAATTGGTATGCGAGAAGTTTCAGTAGGTTTAGCAAGGTCGTGCTGTTTTTGATTTTCTCGAAAGCAAGAATATCCTTGAGGAGGTAGGAGCCGACGATTTCATTAAGGTAATAAATTTTTTCATCCTTGGGCAGGTCGAGGACTTTCGGGTACATTCCGTAAATGAGAAATTCGTTTAGCTTTTCCTTGATTTCGTAAGGATTGTATATGCTCCTCAATTCTAACAAAGAGATGGGGAAAAGTTCAATGGTAAACTTTCTCCCGGTTAGGGGTTCTCCTACCTGTCCGCAGAGTTCAAAGGAGGATGAGCCTGTAAGAATTAATTTAACCTTCGGGATATAATCCACTATCATTTTTGCGGAGAGGCCAATATCATGAATGTATTGTGCTTCATCGACAGCAAGAAGGTCGTACCCCTCAACCATCTCCTTTAATTTTTTAAGGTCCTTGGAACTTAGAGTTTCCTGAACCCTGATATCTTCTCCTGCAAGGTATTTCCATTTTAGGGCTGTCTTTTCTAAAAAACTTTTCACGAGGGTAGTTTTCCCAACCTGCCTCGCCCCATATATAACAACCACTGGTGCCTTTACAAGGTAATCACCTAAATTATCGTAGAAGCGTTTGATCATGTAATTATTATAGGAGGAGAAAATAAAATTTGCAAAATTTTGTAGCTTAAGTGCAAAAATTTTCAAAAATTTATGTAGTCAGACTACATAAATTTTTATATCAAGACCTCGACATCGTCGTAAAGATTCACAACCCCGCCCTTTATTACCCTGCAGAACCTACCCCATCGAGAAACCGCATAGGGTTTTCCTTCCTCAACGAACTCTTCTTTTCCTATTTCAAGGATTTCCAATTCTGCTTCTCCAATGCGAAGGCGTTTCCCAGGGAGTAAAAGGTACTCGGGGATGCCGAGGGTAGATATATTCTCGGTGAGTTGGTCCAGCGGGAAAGTGAACTTATCCTTAGGCACTTTCGATAAGGCTTCCAGTGGAAAGAGGGATACTTGCCTTTCCGTACCCGCATGTACGTCGCCCTCAACTCCAAAATTCTCAACAAGCTTCAGGCTTTGGACCTTATCCTTAAGTCCTCTCTTTTCCGATTTACCAAGGAAGATCACCTTTCCTTTGAACTCATAATCCAGCTTTACGTGCCCCGATTTACCCCCTTCCTTTTCTAAAAGCCTCAAATCGGTAATTTTTATCCAGCGATCGTACCTTTTCAGCATGTCGTAAAAGTTGAGGGCTGCCATCCCGCAAGCCATTAGTGCTTCCATCTCTGCCCCCGTTCTATCGATACACTCCACTTCTGAGTAGATTTCGATAATCCCCTCATCGTAAAGCTTTGTTTCCACCTTTGCCGATGTGACCCTTATGGGGTGGCAAAAGGGAAGGACCTGGGCTGTAAACTTCGTTCCCGAAAGGCCAACGAGTTTAGAAGCCTCGACGGGATCTCCCTTTTCGACTCTTCCTTCTTTGATGAGCTTAATTGTCTCTTTTTCAACCAAAAGTCTGGCAATTGCCCTTGCCCTCCTGTGGGTTTCCTGTTTTTCTGAAACGTTGATCATCTTCATAATTTACCCCCTTTCGTGAACTATAAAATTTTAAGGGCTGAAGAAGGGAAACCTCCACTTCTCCAAGTGGCCTTCTTATCCCCCAATTAAACGCCCCTTTTGCCTTAAAATTATAATGTGAGAAAAGGTTTTGATATCGTTATCGGTTTTCTCTCTTTAATTGGCATAATCTTTTTTGTGCTTCCTGGACTTTACCTCCTTTTCTCCACAAGTCCTGTTAGCCTTTTCAATGCTCTAAAAGACCAGGAGTTTTTGAAAGCGGTATGGGTTTCTTTCCTTTCTGCTACCCTTGCAACCCTTTTGATTCTCCTCTTGGGCACGCCCCTTGCCTATGTCCTATCGAGAAAAAGCACACCCCTTAAGGGGGTTGTTGAGAACCTCCTTGAACTTCCCGTCGCGATCCCCCACTCCGTCGCAGGAGTCGCCGTATTGAGTTTCTTCGGAAAGACATCCTTTATGGGTAAATTTTTGAATCTGCTTGGCCTTGAGGTTTACGGGACCTTAACGGGTATTGTAATTGCCATGGCCTTCGTTAGCGCTCCCTATTTCATAGGAAACTTAAAGGAGGGGCTTAGGCAGTTGCCTCAGGAGTATGAAAAGATTTCCTATTCCCTCGGAAGGGGTAAATTTTATACCTTTTTCAAGGTCCTTCTTCCTATGACGAAGGGGCATCTCCTTAAGGGGCTTATCCTTTCCTGGGGACGGGCGGTATCCGAATTTGGTGCGGTAATGGTAGTGGCTTTTTTTCCGATGTCTTCCACCGTTTTTGTCTACGAAAGGCTTGAAAGCATGGGTATTAAAGTAACTCTGCCCTATGCGGTTTTTCTCTTTTTAATAACAGGTATGGTGTTTTTGATTTTGAGAGTATCCTGGGGAAGATATGCTGAAAATAGAGGATTTGAAGGTTAGAAAGGGAGATTTTCTTTTGGAAATTCCTGAATTTGAGATGGAAACCCATGAGATGATAAGTATTCTTGGCCCTTCGGGCAGCGGGAAGACCACCTTTCTCGAAGCCATTATGGGATTTTTAAAGGTTCAGTCGGGGAAGATTTATCTTTACGGAAACGACATTACCCACCTTCCTCCCTGGGAAAGGAACATCGCCATTGTCTATCAATCCCCTTACCTTTTCCCCCATCTTACAGTGAAGAAAAATCTACTCTTTGGCTCAAGGGCCTGTGAAATGTTCGTCAACAACCTAACTGAAAAACTTAAAATTTCGGACCTCCTTGAACGATACCCTCACCAGCTTTCAGCGGGCCAGAAACAGAGGATCTCCATAATAAGGGCCATTGCCACGAGGCCCCTTCTCCTTTTGATGGATGAACCCTTCAACTTTTTAGATCCCCATAACAAAGAAGACTTGAGGGAATTGATCAGAGAAATAAGGGAATTTTTCCTCCTTCCCATTATTCTTGTCACCCATGACCTTGAGGAGGCCATTTATTATTCCGATCGCATAGGAATTCTTGAAAAGGGAAAACTTAAAAGCCTTTCGAAACCGTACGACCTTATAAAGAGCCCTCCTGACGATTTCGTGGCTAGCTTTCTGGGAAAGGCGAATTTCATCCCTGTGGAAAAGAGGGGTGAAAGATATTTCGCTAACGGTGTTGAAATCTTTCTACCTCAAAGGGTCGATAAAGAGAGTTTCGTGGTGATGCTTAGGCCTCAAGATGTAATTTTGAGTGAGACTGAGCCACCCCGCTCCAGTGCCAGAAATCACTTCAAAGCGAAGGTATTGGACGTTGTTGCAGGGAGCAAGGTAAATGAGGTAAAGCTTGAGGCAGGGAACCTCAAGATTTCTGCCTATGTGACGGATGCCTCCAAGGATGAGCTTCAGCTTGCACCGGGTAAGGAAGTTTATGTGATTTTTAAGGCCACCGCCCTTCACACTTTTGACTGATTGGAATATAATAATTCCATGACGAAAGAGGCTCGATTTTATGATAAGCTGGAAAATAACAGGGTTCAGTGCAATCTTTGCAGACACAACTGCATTATAAATGAGGGAAAATTTGGGATCTGTGGTGTCAGAAAAAACGAAAGGGGCACCCTCTATACCTTGGTTTATGAATATCCCGTGTCCATCAATGTTGATCCTATCGAAAAGAAACCCCTCTATCACTTTTTACCCGGTTCCCGGGCGCTCTCCATCGCCACGGTGGGTTGTAATTTTAGCTGTAAGTTTTGCCAGAATTATGACATTTCCCAGGCCCCAAAGGAAGGCGTAATCTTTGGCGAACACGTTCCACGTGAAACGGTAGTTGCATTGGCTGAGAAATACAGGTGTGAGTCCATTTCCTATACCTATACCGAACCGACGATCTTTTATGAGTATGCTTACGAAATCGCAGTCCTTGCTAAGAGTAAAGGCATAAGAAACAATTTTGTCACCAATGGCTACATCGAAGAAGCCCCTCTAAGGGAAATAGCCCCTTACCTTGATGCTGCAAATATCGACCTCAAGAGTTTTAGAAAGGATTTTTATGCGAAGGTGGTAGGTGCTCGACTGGACCAGGTGCTGGAGAGCATAAAGCTCTACTTTAACCTCGGAATATGGATCGAGCTTACGACCCTTATCATTCCTGGGTTTAATGATAGTGAAGAGGAACTTCGGGATATTGCAAGATTTATAAAGAATGAACTGGCGGAGTATGTTCCCTGGCATGTATCCCGTTTTTATCCCCACTATAAGATGTCTCACACTCCTCCCACACCAGTTAAAAAGGTTTTGAGGGCGAGAGAAATCGGTCTTGAGGAGGGCCTTTTGTACGTTTATACCGGAAACATACCCGGAGATGAAGGGAGTGATACCAATTGTCCCAACTGCAAGAGGGTAGTAATAAGGAGGGAAGGCTTCTGGGTACTGGAAAACCACGCTAAGGGTGGAGTCTGCGAGTATTGCGGAGCGAAGATTCACGGTATTTTTTAGAACTTTTCAAAAACTTTAAAATTTTCTCATGGAATTTCTGAGGCTCGCGAAAAGGGAAGAGATTTACAAAGAGTATTTTCCCCTTTTTAAATCTTTGAGGTCTGAGCAGGTTCCCCTTTTCGATGCCCCTGGATATTTTGCGGCTGAGGATATTATCGCTACTGAAGACGTTCCCTACTTTCCAAGGAGTACCGTTGACGGCTACGCGGTGAGGGCACAGGATACGGTTGGTGCTTCTTCAGAAAATCCAGTTTTACTAAAAATTAAAGGTGAGGTACCAATGGCCAGTAGGCCCGGGATTTCCCTTGAGCCAGGGACTGCTGTGAAAATCTGGACTGGTGGATGGCTTCCAGAAGGTGCCGATGCGGTGGTGATGTTAGAGAATGCTTCCCTAACTGGAGAATTTGTGGAAATTTATAGGCCTGTAGCAGTGGGGGAAAATGTCCTTCAGGTGGGGGATGATGTGAGGGCAGGGGAGGTTGTAGTTGAAAGAGGCAAAAAACTCAGGGCTCAGGAAATTGGCCTTTTGCAGACCCTTGGAATTCTTGAGGTTCAGGTGATTCGGAAACCGAGGGTCCTATTGATACCAACGGGTAACGAACTGGTCGAACCCTGGCAGGAGCCGAGGGACGGTAAAATCAGGGAGACCAATTCCATAACGGTCTCTTCCCTGATCAGGGAATATTGTGAAGTTGTAAAAAGGCACCCTATCATAAGGGACAATCGGAAGGAACTCTACGAGGCCTTAAGAAAGAATATGGCAGAGTTTGATTTGATTCTAATTTCTGGTGGAAGTTCCAAAGGCAGTGGGGACTTTGCAGTGGGTGCAATTGAGGAATTTGAGGATTCCGAAATTCTTTACCACGGCGTTTACATAAGCCCGGGTAAGCCCACTATCTTTGCAAGAGTTAAAGAAAAACCCATCATGGGCCTTCCTGGTCATCCCGTTTCTTCCTTCGTTTCCACTTACCTCTTTGTGATACCCTTTTTAAAGTACCTCCAGGGAAGCAGAGATTTCTTTCCCATGTCCTCTGGCTATCTCATTGCGGGGCAGGATATGCCGTCAAAGGCGGGGCGAGAGGAGTGGATAAGGGTGAAAAGGGATGGCGATTTTGTCTATCCCCTTTTCTCCGAGTCTGGCATACTCTCCAGTTTGGTAAAGTCGGATGGCCTCGTGAGGATTCCAGAAAAATTAGAAGGGGTACATAAGGGATCCCAGGTGGAGTTTTATCCATTATGAAAAAGTACTTTCTCGAAAGAACCGAGCCTGATGAGGCAAAGCGCATCATCTTTGAGACTTTAAAAAGATTGTTGACTCCGGATAGAATTGGCGTTGAGGTAGTTTCCATTGTTGATGCCTATGGACGAGTTCTAACTAAGAGCGTGAGGGCGAATCTTCCCGTTCCGAGGGAATACCTTTCCGCCATGGACGGGATTGCAACGAGGGCAGAATTAACCGCCGGTGCCTCACCTTCAAATCCCGTTGTGTTGAAAAAAGGCGATTATGTTCCCATCAATACGGGAAATGTGGTCCCGGAAGGGTTTGATTGTGTTGTGCGGAGAGAGGATTACTGGGAAGAGGGTTCTACCGTTGTCATCAGAACACCTCACCAGAAGTATCAGAATGTGAGAATTCCGGGGGAGGATCTATTGCCCTTTGACCTCGTCCTTGAGAACTGGCGCATTGTTGATGGTAAAGCTATTGCATTATGTGTCCAGTCGGGTATTGAAAAGGTGGAAGTCTTAAAACCTGTTAAAGCGGTTTTTATTCCCACGGGGAATGAACTTTTGCCTGCGGGTTCGGAATTTCAAAGGGGCAAAGTCTATGAAACCAACTCCTTTGTTTTTGCTGAAATTTTAAGAAAGATTGGCCTTGAGGTGCAAGTCCATTCCATTGTGCTCGACGAGCCTGAAAAATTGAGAGAAGTTTTCGAAGAGGCTTCCAAAAAATACCATATGGTTTTTGTGTGCGGTGGAACCTCGGCGGGAGAATATGACTTTACCGCTCAAATCTTGAAGGAAAAAGGTGAGCTTCTCATCCACGGTCTCAATTTAAGACCCGGTAAACCCTTTGTTTTCGGTGTTCTAAACAATACGCCTATCTTTGGAGTTCCCGGATACCCCGGTGCAGCCCTTTTCTCCTATGAATATGTGGTTTTACCCGTTTTAAAAGATTTCCTTGGGCACATCGAAGGTTCCGGTACCCTTTCCGCCAAGGTGGGGAGAAAGATCTCCGCCAGTGAGGGTGAGGACCACCTTTTTAATGTGGTTCTCTCTAAAGTGGGGAGTAATTATTATTTTTATCCGATTAAGCAAGGTTCTGGTCCCCTCTCCCCTTTCCTTCGCCGAAGTGGTTATGTCGTGGTGGAAAAAGGGCTTGAGGGCCTTGAGGAAGGTACTGAAAAGGAGGTTCATTTAGCTCTAAGAAAGGAATTGGTGGATAGAAGTATCCTTTTTGTGGGAAGCCATGACCTTTCCATTGACATTTTGAAAGAAATTCTCTGGAGAGAGTGGAGGATACCTTTAAATGTGGTAAATGTGGGGAGTCTCGGTGGAATGAATGCAATTAAGAAGGGTTCTGCCCACTTTTCCGGAGTTCATCTTTTGAATGAAAGGGATGGAACCTACAATATCAGTTTTGCTAAGGAACTCGGTCTTAAAAACTTCGTTTTGTTACCCTTCTTAAAAAGGGAGCAGGGATTCTTGGTAAGAGGGGAATTGGAGGGAAAAATCAAGAGTTTTAAGGATATTAAGGAATTGGGCCTGACCTTTGTAACCCGGCAAAGGGGTTCGGGAACGAGAATCTTGACCGATTATCTGCTCCATACAGAAGGTATAACCCCCTCTGAAATAAAGGGTTATGGAAACGACGTTCTGAACCACTTAGAGGTTGGCTACTATGTCAAAATGGGGATTGCCGATGTAGGAGTTGCTATAAAGCCCATAGCGAAACTTTTAAACCTTTCCTTCATCCCCGTTGCCGAAGAGGAATATGACCTTCTTTTTACTAAGGATTTCTTGGAGGACGGGCGTTTTAAACACCTTAGTGAGGCGATTCTAAGTGAAGAGTTTTCCAAAAAAATAGAGGAACTTGGTGGTTATACCCTTATTTACTCGGAGGTGCCAAAACTTGAAGGATAGATACGGTCGAGAGGTCGAATACGTGAGAATTTCCATCACCGATAGGTGTAACCTCAAGTGTTTTTACTGCACGAATTTCAAAAACTTCGTTCCCCTTAAGCATTCTGATATTCTCACCTACGAGGAAATTTTAAAACTTATCACCCTGCTTACCGAATTTGGCGTAAAAAAGGTGCGCATCACCGGTGGAGAACCTTTGGTTAGAAGGGGAGTGGGGGAGTTTCTTAGGGAAATTAAAAAGATCCCAGGTGTTGAAAGGCTCACTCTAACTACCAACGGGACCCTTTTAACAAGGTACATCGATGATCTTAGAGAAGCAAAAGTTGATAGTGTGAATGTAAGCCTCGATAGCTTAAGGGAAGATGCCTTTGCTAAAATAACGGGGCTTCCCAAGCTTCCGATGGTTGTCGAAGGCATAAAGGCATTGAAAGATGCGGAAATTCAGGTAAAGATGAACACCGTTTACACCCGTTTGAATATCGATGAAGTAGAGGAACTTGTGAATTTCGCCTTAAATATGGATATCCCCTTGAGGTTTATTGAGCTTATGCCCTTTGGAAGCGACTGGGAAAAGTACTATGTACCTGAGCTCGAACTTACGGAGAGACTAAAGAAATTGGGACCATTGGAGCAGGTGGAAAAGGGGCTTGGAGATGGCCCTGCAAGGTATTTAAAATTGAACCTTGGTGGTAAAGAACTTATCGTTGGCCTTATTGCGGCAATGTCTCATAAATTCTGCGACTTTTGCAACCGGATAAGGATTACCGCCGATGGCAAGCTCTTGCCCTGTATGGCCTCCAGTCTGAGTTACGATTTAAAAGCGATTTTGAGAAAGGGAGATGAAGAGGCCCTTAAGGAAACAATAAGAAAGGCCATTTATAATAAGCCCTTAGGCCATAACTTATATAAAGGCGCCCCCAATGAGATGAGAAGGATGGGGGGGTAAGTGGCTACGGTTTGATTTCTTAAAATGGCAAGAGGTAGAAATTTGCTTGTGGAAAACTGTAAAGGAGAAGGGCAAGCGAGGCATAGAAAAGATTATCAGGAAAAGGCCTATAAACCTGTCGGAATTTACAGATTCAATTCGGTAAAATCGTACGGTTTTACCGAAATTATTTGATAAAAAACCACAGTTTAAATAGGGAAGACCTCTTCAAAAAGATTCTAAACAAAAAGGATATTTTTATAACAGCAAAGGTGCCCTCGCCACCCTTTTAGGGGTTCAAAACTTTCTAAGATCATCCTTCAACAATTCCCAAGAACAACCATGCGGGGAGCGCTACGATATTCCCGTCTTTAAATACTGTCTCCTTCGTAACTACAATCCCCCTTCCAAAGACTTTTCTCATTCCTAAATAATCAGCTTTGCCTATCTTCGATTGATACTTCACTTCAATGGGTATAAGGTTGCCATCCCGTTCACATAGGAAATCGATTTCATTTCCCCTTTCAGAGTACCAGAAATATGGGCCCTGATAAAGGTTAAGGCCATATAGGGTTATATCGGCGTCTCTTACAATATGCCTTAGGGTTAACATTTCGATGATCTGAGGTGTGCCTATGGTTTTTCCGCTGATTTCAGTAACGACATCGGCAATAATTTTATCGACGGGGTAAACTTTCTTATTTTTCTTGGTTTTAATGGTTCTCTTTGATACATCGTAAAAGAACAGGTTGAAGATGATGAAACTATATGCTAAGTATTCCATATATTTTTCTATGGTTTCCATGCTTCCAACCTTACCGGAGAAAACCTCCACTAAGGAGTTCCAGGAAAACCTCTGCCCGACTATATCTGGGAGTTTTCTCAAAATTTCCAGAACCTTAGTCCTTGATCCTAAGTATTTCTCAGCGTCAATTAACACGAAGTCTTTATAAATACCAATGCTCTCCCTCAGGGAGCTTTCTTTCAGAAACTCGTTTATGGTTTGAGGGAATCCCCCCGTGTTTAGATACCTAAGGAAATGTTCCTTAATTCCTCCCTTTTTGAATTCGAGGACCTTAAGGTCATTCTCTGATAAAGAAAGAATCTCTTCCAGAGGCATGCGTTCAACTTCTTCGCCTATATTCTTCAAATATTCGCCGAAGGTTATGGGCATGTAAAGGAGGTCCTTACCAAATCCTTTTCTCCCAGGCATTTTTTCACTGGATTGTTTTAAATCATAAGCAGAAGAGCCAGTCAGAATAACTACCGCATCATCGAAAAGCCCGGCGTCAGCCAGGTATTTTATCGTTAACGGCCATTCCTTTAGGATAGTTATTTCGTCTATAAAAATATATTTTTTGTAGGGAATTTTTCTCCCAAAGGTCTCAAAATAGAGTTTAAGGATTTCGCCAAGTTCGAACCTATCCCTTATCCCATCGCAGGTCAGGTAAAGGATACTTGTTGAAGTTAGGCCCTTTTCAATGAGTCTTTTAATGTACAATTTTAGAAAAGTGGTTTTCCCGACCTGCCTCGGCCCCCTTATAGTATAGATTCCCGGCTTATCGTAAGGAATTTCCTTAAAAATCTTTTCGGGGAAATAACGGAAGGGACTGCCATTGTACTTTACAATATTCCTGTCAAAATTAATAGCTGACGGCTCTTTCCACCAGGGATTTAAAAGATAGAGTTCATCTACGTCCATTTTCCCTCCCTAATAAAAATTATAACATAACCTGTCGGAATTTACAGACTCAATTCGGTAAAGTCGTTCGTTTTTACAGAAATTATTTGGTAAAAACCGACATGTTACCACAGGCTATTAGCATCGGTATATGGTCAAAGGATAAAGTTTAAATCTTTGTGTTTTTGATTTTGCCTTCAAAAAGTTTAATTAACAAAACGCATGTCTAATTCAGGGCATTGGGCTTATTTTAGGCCCTGATTACAAAATAGGCGAAGAGTTGCACCCAATTGCCAATGAAAATTATAGTTAAAACAACCGTAGCCCTCTTACATATAAGGTATTAAGAGCTATGCAGTGATTTTCAACGCCGAGTGTTTGCCAAATTTATTTGTATTGGAAAGGTAAACTGACAATTTGGATAGGACTATTTAAAAAGTTTTGTTTCCTTGAGTTTCCTATGAAGATCTTGTCTTTCAGTGATTTTTACCTGATCTTCATTTTCAGTGTTTCATCCATCTCGAAGGCTTCGCCCCATGCGGTTTTGATAATCGCCTTGATTTTTAAGGTGTATATTCCCTTTCTTTCCCTTATGGCCTTTTTGACCTTTTCGGATTGCGCCTCTTCAGGAACGGGAATGAACTTTTGTAGATTTCGGGTGCTCTTTGCCCGCACCTTCGTTATTCCGCCTATATAGTCACCTTCGGAAACCTTTTCATCGTTAATGTAAAATTCGTAGGTCATTTTCTCTATCTCAATGTCCTGGGGACCTTTATTGATAACGGAAAGCTGATAGAGAAAGTCGATCTTTTTAAGTTCGATGTTGGCCAGTTCACAGGATATGGGCCTTATAGAAACTTTTATTAAAGTCCTCTTCGTTGCTTTTGGTGCACAGGCCAAACCCAAAACCAATAGGCTAAAGAAGAGCGCCTTCAAGGCGTAGTAAGTACTTCTTCCATTCCTCTCCACCGCCAAAACCTCCTATTTTGTTTCCACTCTTTAGTACCCTGTGACAGGGAACGATTATGGGAAATGGGTTCTTGGCCATGGCATTGCCAATAGCCCTTGCCCCACCCTTAACTCCCACCCTTTCCGCCAGTTCCCCATAAGTTATGGTCTTTCCGTAGGTGATTTTTTCTCTTAAAAAAGTATATACTTTTTTTTGAAAGGGGGTTAGCCTCTCAAGGTCTAACGGGAACTCGGAAAAATCTTCCCTTTCACCCCTAAAATAACGGTTAAGGGCCTCTTTCAGTTTTAAAAGGAAGGGGTTAGCCTCCCTTCTACCTTTCAGTTCCCTAAAGGACGTTTCGTAAATTTTTTCGCCGAGAGTCGAAAGGTAAAAATTCCCCGGTGGTGCGGTAACAAAGTCCACATAGGGGATTGAAGGAAGCTCTTTAAAAAGTTCTTCAACGGTTTTTTTCAACACAGGATGGATCATTGTCGGTGCAATTTCCTTTAAAGTTTTTAGGACAAATTCTCGATATGGCGTTTCAGGGTGGGGGATTTTAAGGTGTGGAGTGTCTATCACAAGGTCGTCGTAAAAGATTATGTCGATGTCAATGATCCTCTCTCTCCATCTTCCATTATTTTCACGGCCCATGTCCTTTTCAATCTCTTTGATCCTTTGGAACAGTGTTTCCGGTTCAAGATGCGTCTCTAAAAGGAGGGCGGCGTTTAAAAAGTCGGGCTGATCAAAATAGCCATAAGGCTTAGTCTCGTAAAATTGGGATACTTTCAGAACCTTGCCGAGACTCGATAACTCTTTTATTGCCCTTTCTAAGTTTTCCCACCGATCCCCTAAGTTGGAACCGAGGGATAAGTAAGCAATGCTCATGGATAGATCTTTTCCAGCATCCTGGGGAAGGGGATCGTTTCGCGAACGTGTCTCAAGCCGCAGATCCAGGCTACTGTCCTCTCAAGGCCCAATCCATAACCACTGTGGGGAACGCTTCCATACCTTCTCAGGTCTAAATACCACTCAAAGGCTTCCTGTGGCAAGTTGAACTCTTTAATCCTTTGAATCAGGGTTTGAAGGTCATCTTCCCTCTGAGAGCCACCAACAATTTCACCGTAACCTTCCGGTGCGAGAATATCCATGGCCAAAGCCAATTCAGAGTTTTCGGGATCCCGTTTCATATAAAAGGCCTTTATCTTGGCCGGATACCTGTGTACGATAACGGGTTTGTCAAACTCTTCAGAAATGGCAGTTTCCTCGTCCCCACCAAAATCGTCTCCCCACTTTATGTTGAATCCCTTTTTCTGCAAGAGTTCAATAGCCTCAGTGTAGGTAATTCTCGGGAAAGGCTTTTTGATCCTTTCGAGCTTGGAAATATCCCTTTCCAGTATCTTTAGTTCTTCTTGTCTTGTTTCCAATACCCTTTCAACGATGTAAAGGATTAATCCCTCGGCGTTTTCCATAACATCGGGGAGCTCTGCATAGGCGATCTCGGGTTCTACCATCCAGAACTCCATAAGGTGTCTTCTGGTTTTGGATTTTTCTGCCCTGAAGGTTGGACCGAAGCAGTAGGTTTTACCATGGGCCATGCAGGCCGCTTCCTGGTAGAGCTGACCCGACTGGGAAAGGTAAGCCTTTTCGCCGAAATAGTCGGTTTCAAATAAGGTTGTGGTGCCCTCGCAGGCGGCGGGTGTAAGGATGGGTGAGTCTATCCTTATGAATCCGAGGTTATCGAAGTAGTCGTGAATTGCCTTTTCTATCGTGTGCCTTATCCTCATTATGGCCCACTGCCTTCTTGTCCTGAGCCAGAGGTGCCTTAAGGGGAGCAGAACGCCGGGATCGGGTATGTTATCCTCTCTAACCTTTGGAATGGGAAAATTTTCAGACTTTCCAACAATTTCAATATAATTGAGGTCCAGTTCCACTCCGCCTGGTGCCCTTTCATCTTCCCTTACCTTTCCGCGGACGATAGCCGAGGTCTCAAGGGTAAGTTCATCAAAGAGATCAAAATATTTATCGTCGATCTGCCCTTTAACCATTACACACTGGAGAAATCCACTACCGTCCCTCACTATGACAAATCTAACCTTACCCGAGGAACGTTTGTTATATATCCATCCCCGGATCTCCACTTCTTCGCCGATATGCTTTTTTAAGTCACTGATATATGTAAACTTTCCCATGCTTAAATTTTACAATGGCTTGGGCGTTTGTTCAAAGGAAGAGAAATGAATTTTTGCAATTAAAAAATCCGAGGATTCTACAGCATAATTTTTTCATGAAATTAGAAGCCTTTGAACTTTTTGCTAAGGATTATGACCGGTGGTACGATAAAAATCCCCATCTCTTTCAATCGGAATTGAAGGCCTTGAAAAAGGTTATTCCCGATGGAGTTGGGCTTGAAGTGGGAGTTGGGACGGGTAGATTTGCCAAGGAGTTGGGGGTTGAATTCGGTGTTGACCCAGCCATAAACATGTTGCGGTTTGCGAAGGAAAGGGGGATAAAAGTAGTAGCGGGAGTAGGCGAGCACCTTCCCTTCGTTAATGATGTTTTTGATTTTGTTATCAATGTGATAACCATATGTTTTGTAAAAGACCCCAAGGCGGTGCTCTCGGAGTCCAAGAGGGTTTTAAAAAGGGGCGGAAGGTTGATCATCGGCTTCATCGATAAAAACTCTTTTCTTGGAAAGATTTACGAAGAAAAGAAGAAGATGGGACACAAATTTTATAAATATGCAAATTTTTTCGCACCGGTGGAAATTGTTGAATTAATGAAAGAGGAGGATTTCTCCAATTTTGAAATCTATCAGACCATCTTTAGGATAGAGAGCAACCGAAGGGTGGAGGAGCCGAAGGAAGGCTTTGGCGAAGGCGCCTTTGTAGTAATTTCGGGGGTTAAGGAGTGAAAATATGAGGAGAATTTTTGCTTTACTCTTTTTGATTGGACTTCTTTTTGCCAGGCAAAGGACAGTACTGGTGGAGGTTTTTGCCTCAACCACCTGTCAATATTGTGCCAGCGCGGTGAGGGGCGTTGAGGAACTAAAAAATTATCATAGTGACACCGTTTCGGTTCTTGTTTATTATCCAGGGACCACTGACCCCTTCCGCGTGCCAGAATCTTACCAGAGGGCCCTTTACTATTCCATTTACGGAGTTCCCGTGGCAATCTTTGATGGAACAAAAAGGGTTGAGGGTGGTTCAAACCCCGGAACCTCAATGTATTTGGTTTATAAAGATACTTTTGATGTAAGAAAGGTTGTAGACCAACCCATAGATTTCGAGGTCTCAGGAACCTATGATCCAAGCTCAAAGATGGGAGAATTAATTGTAACAATTCAAAACCTTTCTGTCGATACCATCTCTGGTTACCTCAGGACCGCTGAGGTCCTCATGGATTCCAGTTATCAGTGGCAGGATATGGACCATCTATTCTACTTTGTGCGTAAAATGTTTCCTGATGTCAAAGGGATTTTTGTTAAAGTACCTCCCTATGATGCTGTTAGCTTAAACATCGAATTTTCGGTTGGTAGCGATGATTCTGAGGACAAGGTTGCCTTTATCCTTTTCCTTCAGGATGATGGGACCAAGGAAGTCATTGGCTCAAGGCCTGAAGTAAAGCTTACTTCGTTGAATTGGTCGAGCATCAGCGAAGCGGAAGAGGATAAAGTAAAGGTTGTAAGTGGTAGAAAGGGCGTAAGATTTTTGGTAGTAAACGGTTTAGAGCCTTCAAATCTAAGGGTCTTTGATGCTCAGGGCAGGAAAGTTTTTGAGATAGGGAAACTCAAAGGTGAGCTGTTTTTGAATCTTGGTCCCGGAGTTTATTTTTACCGTTTAGGAGGCAAATCGGGGAAATTTGTAGTTTATTAAAATTTAGAGGTGAATCACCTTAAAGCCCATCTCCTCCAGTCTCTTCGCAATGAACCTCCTGTGACAACGGAAAACCAGCCTCTCTGCACACATAATGGCTGTTAATCTTTCCTCGGCAATCTTAATCAGCTCCTCAATTCCTTCGTTAAACTCTTTTGTCCTAGTATAATTTTCATAACCGCCCTTCCTGAAACCACCCAGCTTATCACCCAAGTAGTAATAGTCAATTCCAGCAAGTTTTAGACCATTCTCCAGATTTTCCCTGTTAAAATGTTCAAATTTACTCTTTGGGAATCGTCTCACATCAACAACAACCTCCACCCCCGCCCCTTTCAAAATCTCAATAAACTCCTCCATCCCCCTATTACTATGCCCAATGGTAAAAATCCTTTTCACCTTTGGCATGGTGGGAAGATTATAAGAGAAGAGGGGTGGAGGGGGAAGGGGAGACAGAAAACTTCGAGTTCTTGTCTCTGAATAAGGACTTTTTAGTTTTACGCTAATAAAGTTTTGTTGAGCTCTAACTTAAGAAAGGGGGTGCAATCTGATTTTTAAAAAGTAGAACCATAAGTAATTACTACCTATAGACGTTTGGATTTTGAATTTTGTTTGCGTAAACGGTATAATATTTTAAATTTGTATGCGTAATGATAAAAGAGGGTTGAGAAAGCTCAAAACATTGGACTTGCTCTACAAAAGATAAGCTAATACGTTTGAAAGTAGTATGTATAAGAAAACTTGACCCAAGTAGTGAACTACTTCGATATCGAGAAGTTAAGGCAAGTTATAAATAATGCTAAGTTGCAAGCTTTTCAATTAGGAGTTGAAAAACTACAGAGGAACAACTTGTATTTAATTCATCTTTGATGATGCAAAATAAAACAAAAATTGACAAAACGCAATCAACATTGTATATATTATAGCGTGCGAAAGATTTTGTTTCGCTTTGCACGAGCTGTTTGCTTTAACTTTTTGCCAGCCGTTACATGGAAATCAGGGTAATATGGTTTTACTAAAAAAGAGGGGGAACTTGATTAATCAATTCAAAGGTAAATATGAAAAAAGGAGTTCATTAAGAATATGGCTGAGGATAACAAAAAGTACGTGGAACTGCTGTGGTATCAAAAATATGATAAAATAAGTTTGGGTAAGAAGATGCCTATCGAGAGGCCTAATCTACCATTCCAGGTAGTTGAAACCGTAAACAAGCCAAGAATTAAAGAGGGAGAGCAACAGTTTTTGTATCCAGAAGATGAGTGGCCAAAAGATTATCCAAAGGGCTGGAAGAACCTGCTTATCTGGGGCGATAACAAACTTGTGATGTCTTCTTTGATAAAGCAGGGGTGGGCAGGGAAGATAAATCTGATTTACATTGACCCGCCATTTTTCACAGGTGCAGATTTTACAGTGAGAACAAAATTAGGAGACGAGCAAATAGAAAAAGAACCATCTATTATAGAAGAGCGGGCTTACAAAGACACCTGGAGCGGTGGGATTGCTTCTTATCTCAAATATATGTATGAGCGGCTGGTTTTAATGAGAGAACTTCTTGCTGAGAACGGCTCTATCTATGTTCATCTTGACTGGCATGTTGGGCATTACGTTAAAGTGATGATGGATGAGATATTCGGGTATGGGGGAGAGGGTAAACCGGGATTCCGCAACGAAATATTATGGGCCTATAGGACTGGTGGAGCACCAGGTAAAGACCCTGGTTTTTCTAAAAAGCATGATGTAATACTATTTTATTCCAAATCCGATAAACCAAAGTTTAACAAATTCAAAGAGAGAATTTATTATGAAAAAGCATTCTTCACTCCACAGAAAGACGAGTTCGGCAGATATTATGCTGATGTGATCCTTCGGGATGTATTGGAAGATGAGATTAATCTTATTGTTGACAATAAGTTATTAAAAGTAAGCGTGAAACCTGTAATTAACGTTTCGGCTGAAAGACTGGATTTTGATACTCAAAAACCAGAGGGGTTGCTTCAGATATTGATAATGGCAACAACAGATCCTGGTGACATTGTTGCTGATTTTTTCTGTGGCTCAGGAACAACATTAGCAGTTGCAGAAAAGCTTGGCAGGCGCTGGATTGGTTGTGATTTATCAAAGTTTGCTATTCGGGTTACGAGAAAAAGATTATTAGATATTCACAATTCAAAGGATTTACAGAGTGAAGATGAGAAATATGGCAAACCAGCAAGACCTTTTGAACTCTGGAACATTGGCAATTATGAGACTGTTTACTGGCAGGAAAGACAGGATGAATACCTTACTTTCATGCTCAATCTCTATCAGGCTCAACCTTTAACAGGTTTTAGATATTTACATGGTAGGAAAAGAGACAGTGCAGTTCATATCGGTCCACTAAATGCTCCTGTTACGATGGAAGAGGTTGAGAAGGTTGTAATAGAATGCAGAGCAAACGGTTTCAATAAAGCAGATATTTTAGGCTGGGAATGGAGTTACGAAGTGAATGAACTCGCCAAAGAATTAGCAAGGGGAAATGGTTTGGAACTAAAACTTATTCAAATACCATCTGTTAATGAGATAAAATCATCCCTTGTTGGATTTGACCTGAATCTACTGAAAGTCCCTGATAAGGCAGTAGAAAAGGAACTCTTGAAGCATATCAAGTTCGCTGAGGTTGCCTATCTGGAAATTGAAACTAATGTAGAAGGAAATGAAGTTACCTTGAAAATCACAGACTTTCAAGTCCCTCCAACCGCAGAACTTGCTGAAATTGCAAGCAAGGTAAAGGACTCAAGAGAACTTATTGATTATTGGGCAATTGACTGGGATTATAAAGGGGATACTTTTCATAATCAATGGCAGAGTTTCAGAACGAAGAAAAATCCGAGAGTGGAATTCGAAGCAAAACATAAATATGAAAAACCAGGTGAATATCAAATTATGGTCAAAGTTATAGATGTATTTGGAAATGATACAAACAAAGTTTTAAAGGGGGTAAAGGTAAAATGAAAATCAAGTCAATGACGGTACATAATTTTCGCTCGATAGAAGAGGCAAAATTCGATTTTTATGACTATACCGTGCTTGTTGGTTCTAATAATGCTGGAAAGTCAAATGTTCTAACGGCGTTGAGGATTTTTTATGAAGATGGAATAAAATTTGATGATAAGTCTGATTTCCCTAAGTTTCAAACAGCAGATAATGAAAGCTGGATTGAAATTGAATATATACTAACTAATGAGGAATTTAGCAATCTAAAAGAGGAATACAAGAATCCTGGTAACATTCTGAAAGTAAGGAAATATCTTTACTCACAAGATCGTAACAGAGTGAAAGCTAATCAGAGCAATATATATGCTTATGAAAATGGCGTGCTTTCACAGAATTTATTTTATGGAGCAAAAAACATTTCTGAAGCAAAATTAGGAACGGTTATTTATATCCCAGAAGTAACTACAACTGATGAAACTTTGAAATTAACTGGCCCCTCGCCTTTAAGAGATGTAATAACTTTCGTTATAAAGAGAGTAGTTGAAACCAGCGAATCTTTTAGAAATTTAAATAAAGCTTTTGAAGAATTTAATAGTAAATTTAAAGAAGAAGCATCCAACGAGGGCTTTTCTTTAAGTAAATTGATGGAAGAAATAAATAATAGTTTAAAGGAATGGAAAGTAGAATTTAACTTAAACATAAACCCAATAAGACCTGAGGATATAATAAAAAGCTTAGTCTCGCACTATGTAATAGATAAGAGTTTAGATAAAGAAATGGATGTTAAATATTTCGGGCAAGGTCTACAAAGACATTTGATTTATACTCTTCTTAAACTTTCTTCAAAATATAGTGAAAAGAAAACATATGAAAAAAAAGAATTCTCACCAGAGCTCACTTTAATACTATTTGAGGAGCCTGAGGCTTTTTTACATCCAGGTCAACAAGAATATCTTAACGCCAGTTTAAAGTCATTATCCATGGAAGAAGGCCAACAAATTATTGTTTCTACTCATTCACCAGTTTTTGTGAGTAGAAATATTGAGGATATTACTGCTTTAATAAAATTGAAAAGGGATAATGGTATAACGCGGGTTTTTCAAGTATCAAAAGATACACAAAAGAAAATAATTGAGCAAAATAACGAATTGGCACAATTACTTAAAAGTAAATTGAATGATCCATCAGTTGATCAACATACAAAAAAGAGGATTGAAGAAATTATCGGTGATACAGATGATGATATGAGAATGGAAGAAGAAGCAATTCGTTATCTTTTATGGCTGGACTCAGAGAGATGTTCGGCATTTTTTGCAGATATTGTTTTGATATGTGAAGGAGCAACAGAAAAAACATTCATTGATTATTTAATAAAAAACAAGTGGAGCGATCTAAGAGAGAAGAGAATTTATGTTTTAGATGCAATGGGAAAATTTAACATTCATCGCTATATGAATTTGTTTAAGGAATTAGGAATTTATCACTCTGTTTTAGCAGACAAAGACGAGAATCAAAAGGTTCAAGGGATTATCAACCAATTTATTGAAGGACAAAAAAATGAATTTACTATATCTATTGATTTCTTTGATAAAGATATAGAAACTTTTCTCGGGATTAAGGCTCCACCAAGCAATCGTAAAGACAAAAAACCTCTCAATGTGATGTGGCATTACTTCAATGGAAAAATATCTGAAGATAATATTGATAAGTTAAAGCAAAAAATAGATATGATTATAAAAGGTAATAATACAAATGAACCCAACTAAACTCTTACATCCAGACCAGAGACAACCAAGCAAGGCGTACTTGGTTAATGCTCTTCGCAAGGCAGTATATACCTGGCGAGAGCAAGGTTATGCGGGCACAACTCCAACGACAAATAGACTTTTACAATACTGGTTTAATGAAGATCATCTGGTTGATGGTGAGCCGTTTCAATTCTGGTTCTGCCAGAGAGAAGCAATTGAGACACTGATTTATGTTTATGAAGTAATGAAGAAGCGAAATTTCATAGATATGGCAAGAGACTTCGGAGCAGGACCAATACAAGGTTATGATCCGTCATATGACCAGTATCCGCTTTATGCCTTTAAAATGGCAACCGGTTCGGGCAAAACCTATGTAATGGCATTAAGCATCATATGGCAATATTTCAATCATAAGAAAGAAAACAAAGATGATTATACTTCCAAGTTTCTGCTTATAGCAGGCGAAAAGAATGTGATCTATGATAGGCTCACGAGAGATTTTAAAGACGGCAAAATATTCAGAGAATTACCACTCATCCCTCCAGAGTGGCAGGAAGAATTTGACCTAAAGGTAATTCTCAAAGAAGACCCGATTTATGTTATTCCCGAAAGTGTTTTGTTTTTAACAAATATTCAGCATTTGGAAGAAAGAAAAAATAAGAAAAAGGAAGTTGAACAGTATGTAGATGAAGTGATGGAATTGCCAGAAGTTTACAGTGTTTCTGATATCTATCAAGAAAACAGAATAAAAGAGGTTTTAACTTCTTGCCCTAACATAATGATTTTAAAAGACGAAGCCCATCACATATACAATTTTGAAAAAGCATGGAAAAAGATTCTCTTGGGTCTCCATAGAAATCTGGCATCTCAATATGGCAAAGGCATAAATATGGAACTTGATTTTAGTGCTACACCTAAAACCGAGACAGGGGCATTATTCCCTTGGATTATTGTTGACTTTTCACTGAAAGAAGCCATTGAGATGAATATTGTAAAGCTACCGTTAAAAGGTGTAGTAAAAGGTGCTGAAGAAGTTGCTTCTGAAAAGGCAGTTGAAAGGTACAGAGCGTGGATTGATGCAGGAATAAGAAGGTGGCGAGAATATAAAGAAAAATTAAAACCATTGAATAAGAAGCCTGTTTTGTTTATTCAATGTCCTGAAAATGAAGAAGCAGATGAGATTTTTGGTTATGTGAATTCTATACCTGACCTTAAAGGTAAAGTATTATTGATACACACGGACAGCACAGGGGAAATACAAAAAACTGACTTACCAAAAGCGAGGGAGTTTGCGAAGACCATTGACGACCCCGACCCCGATAAAAATCCATATGAAGCAATAGTAAGTACATTAATGCTAAATGAAGGATGGGACGTTAGAAATGTGAATGTTATCGTTGGACTTAGATCGTATACCTCAAAAAGAAAAATACTTCCTGAACAAGTTATTGGAAGAGGCTTAAGAAAAATGTTCCCTGAGGAAGATGCAAATATTGAGAAGTCAATAAATGTTCTTGAGGTTATCGGACCTAAAGGCTTAATAGATATTCTTGAAGAATTAGAAAGACAGGAGGGAATAAAGTTTGCCGAATTTGATACGGGAAAATCTCTTAATCTGACAACGATATTTGTGGATGAAAACAAACTAGATAAGGATATTGAAATTCCAATTCTCTCTCCGAGAATTTTTATAAGAGAAGTTCAGTTGAATGAAGTTGAAATTGATAAATTACCGTCACTCTCAATACCATTAGAAAACAAAATCTTGGAAATGGAATACATAGGTATAGATATGTTAAAAGGAATGGAGGTGATTAGAAGAAAATGGGATTTACCAGTCCCTAAGGACTCAAAAAGTGTCATTGCATATTATACAGACCAGATACTCAAGCAATTAAAAATAGGCAAGAGTTTTGCCACTTTTTATCCTCTTGTGAAAAAATATGTTATAGAAAAATTATTCAGTGAGCGTGTCAATCTTGATGACCCGAGGGTTCTCTATAAATTAAGCTCCCCAGAGGTTCAGGAAAAGTTAATAAAACTATTCGTAGAAACATTCAAAGACATGACTTTCATTGAAAGGGAACCTGAGAAGAAGGATTTTATTAAATTGTCGAATACAAGACCCTTCGTCTGGTCAAAGATGGTTTATCCGGCGAATAGATGTATCTTCAACTATGTTCCATGCGATAATGATTTTGAAGTAGAGATTGCCAAATTTTTAGACAGAGCTGAAGATGTAGTTGCATTCTCTAAGGTCGTCCCTAAGGTTGGTTTCTATGTGGAATACAGAGATTCGGTCGGAAACCTTAGACTATACTATCCGGATTTTGTTGCTCTCACAGAAAACGAGGAATATTTTATAATTGAGGCAAAAGGCAGGGAAGACATAGATGTTGAGTATAAGGACAAAAGGATAAAATTATGGTGTGAAGATGCAACAAAACTAACTAAGAGTAACTGGTCTTTTATGCGGGTGGACCAAAAAGATTTCGGAAAGTATAGATTTAGAAACTTTAAAGAGATGATTAATACCTTGAAAAAAAAGTAGGAATTAATAAATTAAACTCGTGTGAACTTGAAAAACGATTAGGGGTATTCCCAAATGTAATTATATACACTTAACTCTGCGGGAACCCTGAGTTTACTTGGCTTGCTTCAGCTCTTTCATATAATAAGGTGGTTATATGTTTCACATTCTACACCGCGTCTTTAGTTTTTTAATAGACCAAAGATATGCATCCTGTCGCCGTTATTTTATTCTTGCATTTTTGAGAAAACCATTGCCTTTCGAGTAGCTTAATTTTGAGGAACGCCGAATTTTTGCATTTGACTTTCAAAAGATGTATAATTTTTATAATGCGGGTGTTATTTGAGTTTACACCGCGAGTTTCTCCCTTTGTGATTCCCATTCATTACAACTCCGTTATC
>Ga0080004_1102229_pt1 | contig 46000 bp, 44 predicted proteins | sample WasSprMetagenome_FD_69207 | JGI IMG/M metagenome (GOLD analysis project Ga0080004, IMG submission 69207) | Sulfidic aquatic microbial communities from Washburn Spring, Yellowstone National Park, USA - WS (SPADES assembly) (version 2) | ecosystem: Environmental > Aquatic > Thermal springs > Hot...
TCACCTATTACACAAATATCAGCAAATGAGCCATATATGTTTATTTCTTTTTCATTTACAAAGATTCTATTTAATTTAATATCTAATCCTAATTCATCTTTTAATCTTTTTTCTATTACATCAAGACCTTCTTCTTCAATAGTAATTGTTAATCTATCAAGAGTTGCCGCAAGTCTAGCTTGAGTTATTCTTAATTCTTTTACTTCTTCCCATAATTTATTTTGATTTTCCCAAAGTCTATTTTGATTTTCCCATAATTTATTTTGTCCTTCTCTTAATAATCTAATTTCATTCCATAATTTTTCAATATTTTTCCATATTCTTTTTTGACTTTCAAATAGTTTATTCTGTCCTTCAAATAGTTTATTCTGTCCCTCTTCTAATCTATCTAATCTTTTTAAAATTTCAGAAAATCCTAAATATCCAGCAACAGCATATCTAAATTCTTTATCTTTTTCTAATAATTCTAAAAATTCTTCTTTTAATTTATTCATTTATGTTTCTGAAATAAATATTAAATTCAAATATATAAGCATATTTTTTAAAACAAGCTTCAAAAATGAATAATATTAAAGCCAGAAAGAGAATATTTAATTAATATCAAGTGCACTCTATGACTGGAGTTAGAGATTTTTATAAATAGATTATACATACCGATAGTTAAAAGAATGAAAGACAAAAGTTATTGGAATACTTTTTGGCTATTTAATTCATCCTTCAGCTAAGAAACTCACTAAAGAATTAAAATCGCATGTAGTAGCATCTTATGAAAAATAGATAACTAGAAAATTGTGTATAAATATCGAATAATTAAGAAATTAATGGAAATAAATGTTTTACAAAGCTATTAATAGTTGTTTTTATTTTTTAAAATAGATATATTCTTTAAATTTGCTTGAATTAAATAAAAAGTTTGAAGATTAGGGCAAAATGTCTTTTATTTATTATTTAGGAATTTTTATTAAAAATGATTTTTATAATGTGAATTTTTACTCAAGTTCCACAATTTTCACAAGTAAAGTTATAGCTCATTTCCTTTTCCAAATTTTCCTTTGCTTTTATATTTACTACAATTTATTGAAATATCATGAATTCTACAAATTTCTGCTAAACATATTTTAGGTGTATATTGATAAAAAAAGATTTATAAGATAACATCGAATAATATATTTGATAATAATGGTAGTACAAGTAAACGTAAAACTTGATGAAAAATTCTAAAAGAAATAGAAGAATTATTAAAGAAAAAGTATGTTAAAACAAAGAAAGAGGCTTTTGAAAAAGCGTTATTACTCTTAATAAGGCAATATAAAGCATCAGAAATTACTGAAAAAATAAATATCATAAGAGAAGGTACTGAAGAAATGCCTAGTGTAACAAAAGCTATAATCGAATCTCATGAAGAAGAAAATTCAAAATAAACAAATAGATAGTTTGATTTTTCAAATGGATTTTTTATGTAATATATAAAATGATCGTTTTCATGAAAAAGATATGATATATTAAGAGTAAGAGTTTGTAAAGCTCTGCTAATAGAATGGGGCCGCAGGGATTTTCGCCAATTATATTTGGATTCGAACCCTGGATTTCCAGCGTTCTAGTTTCCAAGGTCTATCCCCAGGCTGGAGTCATTGTCCATGCTAGACCACAGCCCCTTTTTCCAGAAAATAAAATAAGATTACTTTATAATAATATTTTTTAATTAAAATAGATATAAAAAATATTTGAAAACTTAAAAACCAAAAAAATAAGGGAGGTAAGAGCCCACTTAAAAAGGGCTCTTTTATCTTATTTCTCTTCTTTCTTTGGTGGAGGTGGTAAGTATATTCCTAGCTTCCTTCTACGCCATGTAATGTATTCTGACAATAGCACAACCAATACTATCACTAGTAATATTGTTCCAATAACAATTGCTAAGAATGTCCAATATGTTAATACAATTCCAAATACTTCAGCATATGGTGGTAGTGATATCACAACAGCTTTTCCAGCTGCCAAATCGCTTGCAGATATGCTTGCACTTCCAGAGAATCCTTTGTATAGCACTTCAATTTCATAATCGCTTGCAACCAATTGAGGAACAACTGCAATTCCATTTGGATCTGTTGTTAATGTAGCAACTGGTACACCTGCTCTCTTCACAACAACTGTTGAAGAAGGTAATCCTTGTCCAGCAGCACCAACAACTTGTACTCTTAAATCATACAATCCTCCAAGTATTGTAAATTCTGTTCTTGTAGGTGAAACAGTCACTGTTGTCTTAGCAATTTCTTTACCATCTTTCTCAGCTGAAACATCATATGCTGTCCCACCAACTTCTGCAGGCACCATTGTGAATACTGCTTTACCATAAGCATCTGTTGTTGCAGGAACTCCAGCTAATTTGATTGTTGCACCTGAAATTGGTCTAGCTTTACCATCTACAAGAGTCAAAACAACATCAAACACATTTGCAACTATTTGTCCAGTTTCTTTAAGTCTTACTAATTCAGAAGTAACTTCAGCTACTTTTATAGTCTTTCCATAGTTTGACCAAGTGGCAGTTACTGTGTAAACTCCTGCAGGTAATGCCGTGAAGCTTACAATTCCATTTGTAGCTTTAACTTTTCCAACTCCTACAATTTCTACTTCTGCATCACTTAATGGTACTCCTGTAGCAGTTCTAACAAGCAATGTTAAATCATATACTTCTACAGGAATTTCAGCATATACTGTTCCAACGTTTACTTGACTTACATCAATTGTCTTTGTAGCTACTACTTTTCCTTTCCAATAAGCAGTAACTTTATATGTTCCTCTTACAAGTTTCTGCAATAGTAATGTTCCATCAGTAGCAGTCAAACCTTTAAGTCCTAATTCTTCTGGAGCTAAGTTTAATGGAGCTATATCAACTGTAACATCTATTGGCTTTGATTTTTCATAGAAGAAGCTAAGTCTCATATCGAATACTCTTGCAATTACATCTGAATGCTTACCACAATCATGTACATCTTTGTACCATCCTTTCTCGTTGTATACAGTAACCCATTTTACAAATGGTTCATCTTCCCATGTATCATAAACTATCGGTATGCTTATCTTAGTAGTTGTTATTGGCCATATAGGTATTGCTCCACCTACATTAGCAGGCGCGTATCCTAAGAAGTATACTCTTATAATGTAATTATTAGATTCTACCGTTGGCCATCCAGCAGTAACGTTCATTATTACTGATTGCCCATTCTTATCTGTGTATGACCATGAAGCAACTTTTCTAGAGGTTAACTCTACTAACTCAATAAATGCTCCAGGTATTGGTCTTCCGTTAAAGTCTGATACTCTAACTGTCACTGCGGTATAGTTTCCTTGAACTTTATATGGTACATGACCACAAGGATTATCAGCTGTTATGTATTTAGGATCATTAGCAGATACATTAACTGTTAAACCTTTAAGTTCTATTATTGCTCCTTCCATTGGCTTTAATACTTTTGCAAAGTCTTTAATCATAAATTTCTCATTAGCTTTTCCAACATTTGTTTCCATCCAACTACGCCATAGATCACTTGCAGGTGTTTGCAAATCATCACTTGGCTTAATTACTAAGCTCTTAATAGTACTTCCATTCCATATAACAGTATCGATAGTACTTCCAGATTTGAATGTTATTATTCCATCAGCTCCAGTCACTCCTTTAAACTTTAGTGTTACATCTAAAGGTGTAGTAACTTCTGCTTCTACAATATAACCAACTACTGGATATTTTGCTAGCTTGTATTCTTCTCTTCTCCATGTCAATGCTGAAGCTTCAATATCTGTAGCATTTAGCTTTATTCCAACTTTGAATTCTTTTCCACTAAAGATGCAATGAGGTGCATCTGGTAGCCATTTCTTCGTAACGTTATCCCAGTACAAGTCTCTTAATTGCGTACCCATTGATCCTGGATAAGCAAGTTCAGTAATTCCGGTATCTTTAAATGCATCATTATATACATGTACATGATAATACTTATCGCTTACATTAAAGTATTTTGGTCCAGGAATCATTACAAATGTCCATTTACCTTCCTTCCATGGCATTTTACCTTCAGCTGGATCAGTTATCCATGCTGTTCCATTCCACCACTTTGGATAAACAGCACCTCCCATAGGATCCGTAGCATTTGTCCACCATAGTGTTACATTCAAATTCTTTACTGGTCTATCTGGGTTCTTGCAAATAGCTGTTACAAATGTTATATTGTATACTTCAGATTCTCCTCCAACAAATCCTTCTTTAGTCATATTCCAAACTTTTTCAAATACTACCGCACTTCTATTATACCATAGTATTCTTAATGTAAAGTTCTTTATTACCTCCTTTGTACCCATTTGTGTTGCATTAAACCAACCTGCTGTAGGAACATGTAACCATACAGCATGTCCAGTCGCATTAACCTTTACTGATTCGTACTTAATAGCTCTACTTTGGTTTGTCCATATAGCTAATTCAACAGTAGCATTATCGAACCTTCCAGCTAATGGTTTTCCACATTTATCAGTAGCTTTAACAATTATGTCTCCTACTGGAACTTTCAATAATTCTTTTTGATCATTCTTCTGTAATTTGAATACATACGCGTCAGCTACTTGATTTGGTGAAACTGAAGCATTGTATACTAGTGTTACAAGATAATCCCAAGCTGCTTTATATTCTATTTCGATACGATACGTTCCATTCCACCATATACGCTTAGTAGTATATGCTAAAGTTGTATCTGTTTGATAATTAGCTTGTTCAACATTGAATACTAAATGTCCTGTTGCATCTGTAACCCATACACCCATTTGTTTGCCTTCATCATTTTTAACGTATACTGTTACATTTGCCAATGGCTTTAATCCATTTATTACATCTAAAGTCCAATCATATGCCCACGTAAGTATATCCAATTCAACATTGCTGCAATCAATTGTAATACTCTTAAATGCTTCAAAGTATACTGTTCTCTTATTTGACCAATAAGCTTTTCCAGGAGTAAGTTCTTTACCTGCTCCATCAGCTACCTTTGTAGTAACAGTTATGTTATATACTGCTGACGGCATTTGTTTGAATATGACTTTTGTTCTTGTAGCATCACGATAAACTTTGTATGGTGTTCCATCCGGTAGAGTTGCATTATCTGTTAATTCTTTAAACACAGTACTATCTACAAGCCATGATAAAGTAGCATTTAGATTTGGAATAGTAACTTCTTTATCAGCATCATAGAATGTTAAAATTATATCAGCTATATTGAATTTAACATTTACAGCCAAATTAATATTCTTTGAAACTGTTACTGTACCATTTCCTTTAACTACTGAAGCCCATACACCTTTGAAGTAAACCGCATAAAATTCATACTTTCCTGGAACAGCTACTAAATCTATGTTTCCATCTCCATCACTAGAATCTGTTACTGCTCCATAAGTTGGATGAGTATAGTTTACTGTTACATATGGCAATCCATTAAAGTTGCAATCTGCAAGATGTACTTTAACTTTGAATATGCTTGCATTAAGTACTATGTATGGGAAGTCTTTAGGACCATGTAGCCAATTATCTATAGTTACTGTTGGTAAGGCATTTACTGATGAATTCAAAGGTTTAAGAACAGTTGCATTATAGTATACTTCAACCCCTTCATAAACTACTTTAACTCCATAAACTGCTGGGAAAGTACCATATCCAAGTAATTTTCCTGGTAATTGATGGAAGAATACAAATCCAGATTCAGTTGTATCATCATATTCTGCCATATCTATTCCTGATAATCTTCCAGATTCCTTTGTTACTGATGGTCCATTTTGTCTAATAAGAGTAACTAATGCTCCATCAACCGGCACTCCTAAAGCATCTACAACTTTGAAAGCAACATCATAAACCGTTGCACTAACATCTACAGTTGTGTCCCAGAAATTGCTAGGTATTAAGTTTGGATCTGTAGCATTTAAGAATGTATAGTTTACTAATACCCAACTTCCGCCATAAGCATTCTTTATTCCACCTTTCCATTCAACTTCAATTCCTAATCCTAAGAATTTTACATCATCTGCAAATGAAGCAGTGTCTATAACTACTACATCAGCTGGGCTATAGCAATATCTTAAACCATCCGTAGCATTTGGTAAGAGTACACCTGCCCTTCCATTACTACCTGTTAAGAACCATTTATCTATTGCATAGTTCACAGGCGTACCTGCAACATCTTTACCTAAAACATTTATTTTAATTCTTGCACCCCAAAGAGGTTGTACAGTAGCTGCACTATCGGTTACACTCCATGTAGCAATATCGACATTGCAAGTTATAGTATTTGGAGTAGTAACATTCATACCATAGTTGAATGGCCCAAGAGCATTAAATGTATGATTTACAAAACCAACAAGAACTGTTTCCCACCATACTGCAATACTTCCATTTAAGTAAGGATATATAGCCCCTGCTCCTGTTAAGTTTAATGGGATAGGAACATTTTCAAGTAATCCATTTTCATCTGCTGTTCCACCGTATATCATTGATTCGGTTGATGCTTGATCTGTAATAAAGTTTTCATATACTCTTATTACAGTATTCCCTAATGGAGCAGTATTCCTATCTAAAGTTTGAATATTTTTGAATATTACAGCTGCATGACATACATAAGCACTGCCCGGAGTGGAGAAATCATTAGCAAAACCTGAGAGAGAGCTTCTCACGTATCTATTTTCAACTTCTCTTGGATCAGTACGAACATTTATAGATGGTGCTCCATTCCACCATCTTGAACCATTACTACCAGTAGTAGTTACAGTTAAATTAAAGACATATATTTGTGTATCTTTCCAATGTATCCATACTGTAAAGTTTGTAACTTTATATCCTCCATAAACTGTAGGCCATTTTATTTGAACGAATCCTGTTCCATTTGTACGGAAAGTTCCTAAAAGTATTGGTTCATCACTAATAACTGGCATTTTTGTATATAATTCAACAAATGCATTACTAACATTAAATCTATCAGCTACACCACCAGTAGCGGCAGGAAGTGGGTCAAATGGACCAGTTTTTCCATTCCATGAAGGAGTTACAACTTTTAGCCAAGCACTTTCATATGCTTGAGCTTGTATTGGCAATACAAATGGCGTAAAAGCAAATATTGCTGCTAAAGCTAGGAATATTACTAATATTTTTTTTCTATTATTCATATGCTTTTTCCCCTTTTTTTGCGCTTTTTCTTTCTATTTCCATATATATAAATCATATCATTCTAGAACAATTCTAATGATTAGAATCTCTTCAAAAAATGTTTATTTTCCAAAAATAAGCTATTTTTAAAGCTTTTTAAAAAGTATTTCAATCGTAATACTGCAATAATACAATTTTCATTATTTTTAAAGAAAAGAAGTGCGAATTTGCTAAATTTTTAAAATTTTAAAATCATTGGGCGTTATCTTTTTTATATTTTTAATCGATTCTTTTATTGTAAGATACATTAAATAAGTTTTTCCAGCTCTTCTAGGACCTATTATACTAAAGGAGCGATTTAATTTCTCTTTCTTTATCTTAATAAAAACAATTTCAAAATCTTTCCTCTTACCATTTTTTGCATTTTATAAATAATAAATATGGGGATATTGAAAAATGTCTACACATTCAAAAGAAGTTGAAGTTAATGTTATATATAAAAATCATGCGGCATTAACAATTATAATGAAAAAACATGGAAGAAACTTTTTCTGATCTTATTAATTATTTTAAAAAAATAGAGTTAAAATTACTGGATATAGCAACTTAAGCTTACTTCCTTAAATGATTATAATAAAAAATATGAATATTTTTATGAATAATTCCCAACATATTATTAATCTCTTAAATCTTTCATTTTTATTCTTAGAATTTGAATTTATTTTATTAAAGAAAACTTCAGTTTTTGTTTAAAAGAAGAATAAATAGATTCTATCAAGCTTCTATAAGTCAAGGAGCATTATTTATAATAAAAGTTGGAAATTTATTCCTTTCAAAATATATTTAAACACTTTAATTAAAGATTTAATGCTTAACATAAGGAAAGCTTTTAATTAAGAAAAATACAAACCTTAAGTTGCCACTTCCAAATTACTGAAATTATTAGAAACGAAACATTAATATTAAAAGATTAAATTATTATTTATCTTTCTTTTTTCTAATCTAGCAATTCTAAATAAGATAGAGGGGATTAGTAGAAAGCTTGATGAGTTAAGGGATTTCCTTGAAGATAATTTTTTAACTACTAAAGAATACATACTACTTAAAGAAATTAATAGAGTTATAAAGAATAAGATGTTTAATGAGCTGAAAACTTTAGATGAAATTTAAAATTTTCTTACATAACTAATAATATGTATTATTAATCGACAGAAACTTTTAGTTAGTTCAAATAATTTTTTTAAGCAAAATTTATAAGATTAAACCATGTAATCTATCAAAGGCCATATAATTTTAGAATCCATTTCCATAATGGCACAAATCTAATAATTTTATTATTAATTTTAACTTCATCTTCATAATCCCAAGTAATTGTTAATAGATTTTCACATTTTAATTGTTCACTTGCTTTAATTAAAGCATCTATCTCCCTTTTTTCAACTTCATCCTTTCTTGAGGCATATGTTACTTGAATTAATTGTTTAATAAGTAAACCTTCTTTTATCACAAAATCTACTTCTTTACCTAAACTATTTTTCCAATAGAAAATTTCTTTATTAGGCTCATATCCATTTTTACAAAATTCCTGTAATACTATTCCCTCTAAAAATTTTTCAAAATCATATTTATTGGCTATATATCTGAATATTCCATTATCAATTAAATAAACTTTAGGTATAGTGAGTTCTATTTTTCTTAAGCTTCCATCAAATTTTCTTAAAAAGAAAGCAAATTCAACATCTTCTAAAATTTTTTGAAAATTATACAATGTTTTTTTACTTACTTTTATATTCATTGATTTAAATGTATTAAAAACTTTATTTATAGAAAAATTCTTTGTAAAAGAAGAAATAACGGATCTTATAAAATATTCTAATGCGTACCTATTTTCAATCCCATATCTTTCTATAATGTCTCTATATATTAATAAATCAAGATAATCCTTATAAAAAGTTGAAGGGTGAATATTTCCTAAAACAATATCTGGAAAAGTTCCTTTTTCAATATAATTTTTTAAAAGATTTTTGATTTTTCCTATATCATAAGAAGAGTAATATTTCTTTTTTTCTATACCTTCTAATAGAAAAATTTCATTAAAAGAAAATGGATAAATTTTTATTGATATAGCTCTTCCTCTTAATTGAGTTGCAATTTCTTTACTTAATAACTTTGAAGAAGAACCAGTTAAAAAAATGTAAAATCTTTTTTTCTCATATAAAGTATACACAACTTTTTCCCAATTTTTCAATGATTGAATTTCATCAAAGAAAATATACTCAGGCAATTTTCCATAGATTTCTTGATGCACTATTGGTAACATTTCTGGTTCTTTTACTTCTATATTTTCCTCAAAATTTATAAATAAATAATCTTCATCTTTCAATTTTTTCTTTTTTATAAAATTATAAAGAAAATATGTTTTTCCTGCTCTTCTAGGACCAATTATAGATATTATAAAATTTTTATTTTCATTAATATCTTTTAGTCTTTCTTTTACTTCTATGCTTTTTATATCTTCTTTTTTTGTTAATAAGTATTCTCTAATTTCCATAAGTTATATATGGGTAAACTTTTTATTGAATTTTTAAGTCTTTAAGAGAGTCCTAAATATTTAAACTTTAATATTAATTCATTAATTTTTTAAGAAGAAAAGCTTATGAGAATTATCCTTTATTAGAAAGTTTATTCTAAGTAAGACTTAAAATAATTTTAGGGATAGATTTAGAAATGCTAAATTTTAAATTATAATTTTACGTACGATTATACTCATATTAGAATTTGTCAATATTGAGACTATCAACTTAAGGCTTAAAGATCTGACTTACTCTAATGTATGGAGGTGAAAATTTTAGGGTAAGCATGGACTAACTTTATTATTTTCTAAAGGATTACTATCTGATAATATAAGTATAAACCAATTACCATCCAAAAGAGTTTCTAGGACTAAATTGAAGCTTTATCATATGATAAAATAAACCAAAAATAAAAGCAAAATTCAATAGCCATCTTAATGGATGCTTTGCAAAAAAACCCTCAATAAATACCTTTAATAACATTTTAGGTTTATATTCTAGGAAAACAAGAGGGGTATTAAATCTTATTAAAAATAATTTATTCCAAGAAAATTGACCTCCAAGATGCTTTATTTTCTCATGATAGAATTCCACTTTTAGCCCTTTACTTTTTAACCTCTCAAGAAATTCCATATCTTCTTGGTAAACCTTAAAAACTCTTTCATTAAAACCTCCTACGCTAATAAAGTCACTTCTATACATTATTTGAGTACCTGATGACCATACACATTTACCCTTTTTAAGTTTCGAGAGCAAAAAAATAAAATCTTTAATATTGAATTTTAAGTCATCATCCAAAATAGCAATAATATCTGAAGTAGCTTTTGCTACACCTAAGTTTCTAGCTTTAGAGGCGTTATAAATATTTCTAATTACTATTAATTCATAATTCAAATATTTCCTTAATCCACGTAAGCTTTCCAGAGTATAATTAATTCTATTAGAAAGAGTCGTTATAATTATGCTTATTCGCATGTTTCAACCAGCACTATTGTATAAGAAAAATGATAATTAAATAAACTTTTCATTCGCTATATGCTAAGAGTTAAATAATTTTAAATATTTTAGCTTTGTGGCTTAATTCTTCTAATTTTTAGTAATTTTCTAGCTTATTCTTATAGATTTATTAGCATATTATATATGCTTTAGCTATTAATTCTTTAGATATATTTTCCATTTTTCTAGACATACAATATTCTCCATATAAGCGTTTAAAAGTTGAGAATGCTGTTTCAACAACCCATCTTTTACCATAATCCATCATTTTACTCCATTCTTTCTCATCAAGATTTTTAAATATTTTAATTGAGTTACATCTTTCAGGAGGCCCTCTATCTATTCTAGCATTCTTTCTAGGCTTAATTATTGGAATTATGCTCATTTTCTTAAGAAAATCATATGCTCCATCCATATATGCTTTAATAATATTTTTTAACATATTAAAATCCATAAAAAATCAAAATGTAAAAATGATTCGAGTAGATGTATGTCACTTAGTTAATCCTACTACATTTAATAATTCTATTACTCGATGTTCATATGTATGTTTGCTTAAAACAAGATTGTAACCTTGAAGTGCAATACGTGTCCTTTCCTCATCATTTAATAAGTAATAATGAATTTTATCTTCTAGCTCTTCAAGATTTCCATAAAGTATAATGTTTTCACGATCTTGAAATAGATCGTTAAGACCATTGCCAACTCTATCGGCTATCACTAATCTATTACAAGCCATACCCTCAAAGATCCTTGCTCCAAGTGTTCCTTTATTTGAAATTTGAAGAACTATTCTAGACATTGAATATGCTACAGAAGCATCATGCATATAATACGCACTCTTTCCAGGTTGGCCAACTAATAACTTAAATTTCTTGCTTAACCTTTCTAGAATTTTTTGTCTATCACTACTCATAGTTCCAAGAAAAGCGATATCATATTTAATATCAATACCTTTTCTCTCCTTAAAAATAATAGGGTCAACAGCATAAGGAAGCCAATGTATGTTACTGCAATCCAATTCCTTTAACATGGGAATATAATCTTTCTGAGCACAGAATACATAATCATACTCCCATACTTTACATTTCTCATAAGCTTCTTTAGCCTTATGAGCATGAGGATCAAGAGCATAAAAAGCTTTTATCGAATTCTTGAAATAGCTAAGGTTTAACCAAGTCTTTACATATGGTTCAACAACCAATACCAAATCCGGATCTTTAGGCAAACGTCCTATATGTTTGAATCTTACTTTAAGGAGCTTATAAAATAATTTTGGTATTCCAAATTTCTTTAAAAACCATTCATGAATATCAAGAGGAATAAATATTAAATTTACATGCTTATAAAGAGCATATTCAAAATATCTGACAATAGAAAATGGATTTGAATCGGCTAGAAGCAAGACTAAAGGAGACTTATTTCATTTAAAACCATTTTTCATTCATCAAGTTATAAAGATATAATGAGCTCTATAAAAACTTAGTTTTTTCGTAGCAACAGTTTATAGAAATATTAAGTATTGATAAAAATAATAATGATAGCCTGTTTTAAATATGAAAGAGTTTCTGAAAAATAATTAACCTATGCTATTATAGATATAAGTACTATAATTTATGCATTTTTATGCTAAATTTAGATAACTTTTCTTTTAAATAATGCCAAAGCACACCATAGGCTAGTGCAATGCCACCAATTATGTATATTAAAGGCGAAAGTAAACCATAAAGAAAATTTCTTCGAACTTTTCTTGCATGCCATAAAACCGTTAAGAATAAATAAATTAAAGCTAAGAATAGTAGCTTCACACCTATAGTCCAATAAAAGAAAATTAGAAGTCCACTAATTAAGAAAATTAATGGTAACATGGAATAATACAAAACTCTTATGAAATGCAATTTTGAACCTATCTTTATTAGCATAAATATGTATCTTGAGCGCCTTAAAAAATTGTCTTTAATAAAAAAACTTAAACTCATAGCCTTCTTAACATGTCTTAATCTAATCGATGGGTCCATTATTATTTTAAAGCCAGCTTTTCTAACTCTATTGCAAAACTCAAAATCTTCAAATCCTTCTAACTTTTCATTAAAGTATCCAACAATTTTAATCAAGTCTTTTCTAACCATGGTGTAGCCCATAGGTACTGCTTTAACAATAGAAACCTTAGTAGGTTCCTCAAGTTTTAATACCGACTCAATAAAGTTAGGATTTTCAACATCATATGGTAAATTAACTATTCCTATGCTCGATTCTCTGAAATGATTTAATAATGTCGTAATACTCATTGATGGTGCAATTACATCAGCATCCCAAAAAAGCACATAATCTCCCTTAGAATATCTTAGGCATAAGTTTCTTGCTATGGGAATATTACCTTCATCTCTTAAAGTTATAATTTCGAAATACTCATTCTTATGTTGCATAACCCAATTTAAGATTTCTTCATAAGTACCGTCACTTGAAAAACCATCAACAAAAATTAATTGAATTCTATTTTTTGGATATAATTGATTGTATAAAGAGTGAAGCACAAGTCTTATACATGAAGCTTTATTCTTTACAGGAATTGCTATAGTTATTAGGGGCTCCTTATTTTTCATATTTATAATAAAATATACTTAAACTTTTAGTATCCAATACTTTAAGAAACCCTTCATGAAACCAATTAAATATACTGTTGATAGAATTAAACCAACTAAAGCTAAATGGAATAACCAAGGTTTTCTTAATTTAAACGCATGTCTTATTAAAAGCAAAATAAAAGGTATTAATGCAGGTAAAAACATTAAAAAAAGTCCATAAATTAAGAGTAGCCAAGATCCTAAAGTTAAAAGTGAAGATATAATTGCCCTTTCTAATCGTCTACTCCTAATAACCTTACCGTGTAACTTTAAATTCAATGCTCGCGCTTCACCTCTGTAAATTAATCTTCGTAACTCCTCAGTAAGTGTAGGTTTCCTTACATGCAATGCAGGCGGATCGTTTAAATCTATTAATGTCTTATATCCCATTTCATTAACTTGATAATGTAATGATACGTCTTCCCCAGCTCGTTTAAACCTAGGATCCAATTTGATTCTCATAGCTATTTCAGGTCTCATAATAAGACAAGTAGTAGCTCCACCTTCAGATTCCTTAACTCTCTCTCCTTCAGCTTCTCTTAATTCCTTATAATACTTAGGGACAAAAGCTTTATTTTCACATTTAAGTAATGCACGAATTTCTGCTGTACCTACAGAAGAGTCCTTAAAAAGTGGAATAAGTCTTGAGAAGAAATTTTTTGGAATTAATATATCAGAATCTATCCAACAATAAAAATCTGCATCTTTCGGTGCTTTTTCGAGAGCTAAATTACGGCAAAGTGCAAGATTGCGTTCTTTAAAGACAAATATTGTTGCTTTATCACCAAACTCTTTATGAATTTCTTCTATTGTTCCATCATAAGAACCACCGTCAATAACTAATAAGTGATAATCATAATCATTAAGAGCTTCTTTAAGCGCATTTAGTACTCCATTTTCAAAGTATTTTTTACTATTGAATGTAAGCATCATCACTACTATTTTCAATGTTAGCACACTCTCTAAAATGCTTAACAACAATAATCGATTCATTTATTTCTCTCTTAAATCTTTCATAGCTAAATTTTTCAGCCACTTGAGATAATTGCAATCCCTTTTCAAGAGTCCATTTAGATAACCATTCTTCTATCTTTAATGCTGCCTCTTCTAAATCATGATATAAATGTTCAGAACTGGGAACAATTTCCACTTGTCCACCATCATTAGGTACTATAGGAGCTAAACCAGCACTCATAGCCTCGGCTATAGCCATTCCAAAATGTTCTTCTCTTAAGGTATTAAGATAAACTTTTGATTTTGCCATTATTTTCAGTCTAAGAATAGATGGAAGATTTATATGTATCTTAACTTTGTCTGCTACGTTTAGCTCCAATGCTTTCTTTTTAATTGATTTGATAACTTTAAATGCCTCTGGAAGAACAGTACTTCCTATTATATGAAAAATAGCCCCTTTCACACGCTGAGCTAATTCAGGTATTATTTCAAGATTCCTTTCTTGTGTTAAACGAGCTACAGTCACCACATAATTCTGTCTATTACTATTTTCATTTAATGCTCTTTTATAAAATTTAGTGTCTATTGGAGGATATATCACTTGAGATGAAAGACCAAAAGTATCATTTATTATTCTTTTAGAATAATAACTATTTGTAAGTATAAATGTCTTAAGCTTTCTTTTTGCTTTTTTGGCCATAGAAGCATAAACCTTATAGTAAAGTCTTGATAAAGAATTCTTTTGATATCTAGCACTTAGTTCATCTTTAGTTAAAGGTGTATGCATATAGATTATGTCGGTATTCCAAAATAAATTATCACCATAAGTATTAAAAGTTAAATCACATTTGTATTTAAGCATCTTTATATGGGGAGATGGTATGAATTGTTTAAGAAGTTTAGCTCTATCAATAATTGATGGAGAAAATCTTAATATTTCTAAATCAGGTTTATAAACCCAGCCTAAGTCTTTTTCTATTATATCCCAAGGCGTAGGTTTAATTACAGATAAAAGCACATAATGCCCTAACTCTTTAAGAGCTCTTATAAGATAAACAAGAAATACATCACCACCACCTCCAAGAGAACTCTCTGTTGCTGCAATGTTCTTATGAATAAGACCTACTTTCAAACTATGCTCACTTTTCATACTAAGAGTTTAAAAAGGCTTTATAGCATAGCTATAATAATTATAATTTAAAAAATGAAGAAGAACAATGTTTAAAAGAATTTTTCTTTTTTAATGAATATTTTAATATTTTTTCATGAATATTGAGCTGAGCGTATTTTTGACCAAATCTTAAGACCTTTTAAAGACCCAAGACCATAAGCAGTAGAAGAAAGAGCAAGAAGGAAAGGAAAAAGTGGATGCCATAAGGCTTTGGATAAGTGTTTAAAGAAAGTCAATGGACCTATAAAAGCTAATATATTAGCTTTTATTGTTGATTTTCCAGAAGATCTTCGTGCTACACAAGACCATTTTCCATAATCAAATTGTTGATAAAAAAAGTCAAATAATTTCTCCCTATGTGCATGATATACTATTGCCTTAGGTTCATATGCTATTTGATAACCTTTATCGAGTAACCGCCAAGCAAGATCAACATCCTCAGCATTTTTTAGAAAATCTCTGAAGAGACCAATTTCAAGTAATACTTTCTTTTCATACATTATATTCCATGTTGCATAATGGGGTTTATCTCTCACTAGTCTATCTATAAGTTTTGGTATTAATCTATTCGAATTTAATGCGTAAACATTTCCAGCAACACCAACACACCCTCCCTGTTCATAGCGTTTAACTAATTGAAAAAGCCAATTCCTATCAGCTATACAATCAGAATCGGTAAAAGCAATAAGATCTGCTTTTGCTTTTAATATGCCTGTATTTCTAGCCCTTGCTCTACCTAAAATAGGTTCTTTAACAACCGTAGCTCCAAATTCTATGGCTATTTCTGATGTTCGATCTTTTGAACCATTATCAACAACTATAACTTCTAATGGATTAAGGGTTTGCTTATCCATAATTGAATTTAAACATGATGGTAAAGTCTTTTCTGCATCTTTAGCTACTATGATAACTGTTACATTTTTCATGGTAACCTTCTTATTAGAAACCTTAATGACATTATTAAGAAAACACCAGGAAGATATTTTGGTTGTTTTAACAAAAATTTTAATATCCTCATTCTATGATAACTTGGCTTTACAATTCTCCTAAATACTTTTTCTCCATATTTATCTTTCAATTTTCTAAACCCTCTTCTTGCTAAAAATGTTTTAATTATAACGCTCTTTAATGTTAAATCTTCATCGTGAATCATATAGCTTTTTGATATAAGAGCAAACTTGAAACCAGCCCTTCGAGCTCTTTCAAGAATATCTAAATCATCACATAATATGAAAGATGAGTCGAAGAGCCCTATTTTTTCTAGTACATTTCTTTTAAAAAATAAATCTTTTGTTGTGCTTTCTCTTAATATTGAAAGACATTGAGCAAAATAAGTTCTTACAGTTTTCTTTAATACAGGTATTCTTATTATATCATAATTCTCTTCAGCTTTTTTTACGCATTCTTCAATAGCTGTAGGACTTAAGTATTCATCTTCATCAAGAAATAACACAAAGTCACCTTTACTTTTCCTAAAACCATAATTCCTTTTCTCAGCTGGAAAACCTTTAAAATCTACTGGTATAATTTCTATGTTCTTATATGTTTGTTGATTAAGAGCCTTTATACATTGCTCAGCTTTTTTAATATTATGAATTGGAATTATTATTGAAACTAAAGCTTCATGCTTTGTTTTATCTTTCATATCGTTTTTATCCTATTATTAACTCTTGATATATCTCTACTATTTTTCGACTTATTTCAATTGGATTATGATATTTATAAATATATTCTATTTGAGCCTTGGCTATTTTTTCCCTTAAAGAAGGGTCAACAAGATTATGTAGAGCTTCTAACACTCTCTCTTCATTATCTATATTTATAACAGGAGGAGGAGGTATATTAATCTTATTATATAATTCTTTATTTATATACTGTATTACAGGCCTATAACATGCCATAGCCTCAAGCGAAGTCATTTGTAAATAACCAAGTTGAAGATCGGTTACTACAACATCTGCATTATAATATATGCTCGGCATTTCTTGATGTAAAACAGGAGGAAGTATCTTGTACTTTACATTCAAACTATTTAGTAGCTTTATCATCTTATTTTGATCTTTCCCATACTTTATGATATATAACCTAGATTTAGGATTAGCTTTTTGATATTTAGCATACTGCTTAAAGAAAAGATGAGCCCCTTTAATAAAGCTTAATGCTGAGGCAAAAAGCACATTTAATCCATTGCTATTTTCCTTTATTCTCATTGGTTTAAAAAGGTCTATGTTTACTGGATTTGGTATATATTTTGCATCAGACCTATAATTTTTAGCAATTTCAAGTATATCTGGTACTGCAACGATCACTTTATCAGAAGTTCTCAAGTTCTTTTTTACAATCCATCCATAAGGGCCATTTATAGCATATCGTAAGTCTGAGCCATGGAAGTGACAAAGCGTAGGTTTTTGTTTTAAAAGCTTAACTAGAAAGTGATCTTGAAGACCATAGTGCACATGATAAATATCACCCTTAGACCGAAGTATTTTCAGAGCAATTCCAAAGCTTTTAGAATATAAACTCCTGGTACGTTTTAAATGTTGGTACTTAATATTGTCTGGTGCATAATGAATAATAGTTTCTCCAACCCAAGCACAATCTCCTACCATAACCACTTTAATTGATTTTAAACTCATAGATGTCACTTAATTAATTCTTACTTATTTTCTCTGAATCCTTTTGTCGTTATATCGTCTAAAACTTTATCATTGCACATAATTATTTATGTTTTTAATTATGCGATATTCTTTATCTCTATTCATATTATATTTCCCATATATTTGGAATATTTATTTTCTTTATTCCTAAATAGAATATAAAACTTTTATCTTTTATCCATTTTAATGAATTTCTATTTCCCCAAGAATATGTAATTTTTATTATTTTTACGATTTCTTTTAATCCATTTTCATATATTTTATTTAAGAAATTATTTTCAATTGCTTCTTTTATTTTATTTAAAATTTTTAAAATTATATTTTTTAATTTTATACTTTTTACTTTATCTACACATTTTATTGTTAAATCTATTATTGTTCTTTCTATATTATTTAATCTATACCATATTTTCAATCTAAGAGCTTTATGTTTTATTTTAATTAATAGAGACTTATTTAAATATTGTAGTTTATTAAAATCTCTGAAATTCATTTTATTTTCTTTATATTTAAAACTTATTTGATAAAGTCTCATAAGCTCTATTTTAAAATCCTTTTTACTTCTTAAAAACTTTTTATCACGAATTTTTTAAAGCATTAATGAAAAAATCTTAATTAAATGCTATATTATCATCCATGAATATTTATAATTTAGATTATGAATAAATATATATGTCTATTTAAGACTACATAGCTTAGAATCCTATATTATTGGCTTTAGGTTATTCTAACTCTATTTTTTTAAAAAAAGGCCTGATGAAAATTCATTCTAATAAAGGAAACTTAAATAATTTAGAATAGAGGGGTTCAATAATTAATGAATGCTAAATTTTAAATTATAATTTATGACTATACTCATATTAGAATTTGTCAAAATTTAAGAGAAACATATTAAGATAATAAGCTTAATGTATCCCATTTTAATTTCCAAGGTGTTGGATGTAATATTTTTTCTGTAGCTAAAGGTTTCCACCACCATTCATTATTTAAATACCATTCAATAGTTTTTTCTAAAGATTCTTTAAAACTATATTTTGGTTTCCAATTTAATTCTTTCCTAATCTTACTAGAATCTAAACTATATCTTATATCATGTCCAGGTCTATCTTCTACAAATTCGATTAAATCTTTAGGTTTATTCATAATATCTAAAATCATTTCAGCAATTTTAATATTTTCAAATTCATTATTACTAGAAATATTATAGATTTCACCAGATTTTCCATTTTTTAAAATTAAATCTAAAGCTTCACAATGGTCAAGAACATATATCCAATCTCTAATATTTTTACCTGAGCCATAAATTGGGACCTTTAATCCCATGTTAGCTCTAATTATTATTTTTGGAATAAATTTTTCTGGAAATTGATATGGACCAAAATTATTTGAACATCTAGTTATAATCACATTTAAGCCATAAGTTCTATGATAAGCTAAACAAAACATATCTGCTGAAGCTTTAGAAGCAGCATATGGAGAAGAAGGTTTTAATCTATCATCTTCTTTATAAGATCCATTTAAAATATCTGAATATACTTCATCTGTTGAAACGTGAATCATTCTTATATTTAGATTATTATTTCTTATAGCTTCTAAAATATTAAAAGTGCCTATAGTATTACTTTCAAGGAATAATCTTGGATTTGATATGCTTCTATCTACATGTGTTTCAGCTGCTATATTTACTATAATGTCAACTTCTTTAATTATTTTAGAAAGAAAATTATAATTTATTAAATCTCCTTTTATAAATTTATATCTTTTATTTTTTTCTATATCTTTAAGATTGTTTGGATTTGAACCTATTCCAATTTTATCAAGATTTATTATTTCTATATCTTCATATTTAGAAAGCATATATCTAATGAAATTGCTTCCAATAAAACCCAAACCACCAGTAACTAAGAGCCTCATTTTTTATCACTTATAAGGTAAAGCTAACCAATCCCAAGGTTTATTACATCTAGGGTCATCAGTTTTACCATTAATCTTTTTTGGAATTATGCTTGGATCATTCCAAGGTCTTCTAATTTCATCTGGTTTTTCATAATCATAAAGCTTATTAACAAAATATAATAATATTGCTTTTTCATTACTTATTACTTTAAATCCATGCCAATAATTTCCTGGAATTCTTACAATTTGAATATTTTCACTAGTTGATATTATTTCATCAAGCTCTTGTGTTTTATCATCATATGCACATATTTTAAGTGCTCCTTTTATAACAATAAAATAATCTACTTGACCTTTTTCATGCTTATGCCAAGCTCTAATAATACCTGGATAGCTTATTGAAATATTAGATTGAACTATATCATCATAGAAAATATCTTTCCAATCGGACCTAAATATTTCAATAAAGAAACCTCTTTCATCTGCAAATCTTTTTAAAGGCTTAATAATTATTCCATCAAGCAATTTTTAACTCCTCCTTTAAATTATTTAATGCTTCATTTAAATTTATAGGTTTTACTTTAAAAATATTATTAGCTTTTGAAACATTAAGCGAAGCATCTTTTGGTCTTTTTGCTATCCAATTCATTTCATCCATTTTTGCTTTCAAAATTAAATTTTTATTCAAATTAAAGAATTCAGCTAATTTTAAAGCAAATTCATATCTAGAAACTCTATTTGCTCCAGCTATATGATAAATTCCAGTAATTTTTCTTTCATAAGCTTCAATAAGCATTTCAGCTAAATTGGTATTTAAAGTTGGAGAAACATATTGATCTATTAAAATTTTAATATTTTGATTTTTCTTTAAATTATCTAAAATCCATAAAGCAAAATTTGTTTTTCCACTTGCAGGTTTAGAACCATAAATCACACTTGTTCTAGCTATTAAATATTCTCCATCAATTTCTTCAATAGCTTTTTCTCCTAAAAGTTTAGAATATCCATAAAAATTTATTGGATTTGGTTTATCTTCTTCTTTATACATTCCTTTAAAACCATCAAATATATAGTCGCTCGATATATAGATTAGAAAAGCATTTATTTTTTTAGCTACTTTTGCTATAAATTTAGTTCCATCTATATTAATTCTTTTTGCAATTTCTTTATTTATTTCACATTTATCAACATCTGTTAAAGCTGCACAATGAAATATTGCATCTGGATTTATATCTTTAATTATTTTAAAAACCATTTTCTTATTAGAAATATCAAGCTTTATTGGAAATCCATTTGATGGTAAATTGGTTAAATATGCTGCATAAACTTCATAATTTTTCTTTAAAGCTAAGTATGCAATTTTAGAGCCTAGAAGCCCTCCTGCTCCAGTAATAAGAATTTTCAATAAATTTCACCAATTTTTAAACTTCTATTTCTGAATAATCTCCAATATTAAGTCTTAAAACATTCCTTTCTTTATTTTTCATTAATTTAGAATTTCTACCTATAATACTATCATCAAGTTTCTCTATACCTTTAATAAAAGAATTTTCAAGAATTATACTATGCTCAATTGAACTATTTATTATTTTAGTTCCATTCCCAATACTTGTATATGGACCAATGAATGAATCTTGGATTAAACAATCTTTTCCTATTATACAAGGGCCTCTAATTTCGCTATTTATAATTTTTGAATTTTCTTCAATTTCAACTCTACCTATTATTTTTGAATTTTCAATTTCCCCTTTTATATTACTCTTTGCTTTTTCATCTAAAATTAAAACATTAGCATAAAGAATATCATCTTTTTTTCCAGTATCTAACCACCAACCTTTAACAAAACTATAACCAACATTATATCCATATTCAAGCATAAGCTGTATAGCATCTGTTATTTCAAGCTCTCCTCTCCAACTTGGTTTTAAATCTTTTATAATATTAAATAATATAGGTTTAAAGAAATATACACCAACTAAAGCATATTTACTTGGAGGGATTTTTGGTTTTTCAATCAATTTTATAATTTTCCCTTTTTCATCAAATTGAGCAACTCCAAATTTTGTAGGATCTTCTACTTCTTTTAAAAGGATAAAAGCATCATAATCTTCATTAATGAATTTTTCTAAATAATCTTTAATTCCATTTTGTAATAAATTATCACCTAAATAAACAATAAATTTTTCTTTTCCTACAAATTCTTTGCATAAACTAATAGCGTGAGCTATTCCTAAAGGTTTACCTTGATGAATATATGTTATTTTTGCTCCAAATTTTGAACCATCACCATAATGTTCTTTAACTAATTCTGGAAAAGTTTCTCCTAAAATAATAGCTATATCTTTAATTCCGCATGAAATTAAATCTTCTAAAACATATTGAGAAACTGGCTTGTTTGCAATTGGAATAAGCTGCTTAGGGCCACTAAAAGTTAAAGGTCTAAGTCTAGTGCCAGCACCACCATGAAGTATTATGCCCTTCATAATTATCACTTATCTATTTTTTACTAAAATATTTTTCTATGAGTTTATTAATATTTTCCTTGAAATTCAGATACTCTCAAAATATCTATATCTCTATCCTCTAATTCTATAGTCTCCAAAAATATTACATTTAATTATTCTATTATTAGATAACTTTAAATCTTTTAAGCCATAGCTAATGTTCTTATATTAAGAAATATTATTAAAATTCCTACAATTATCATAAGAATTTTTGTATCAATTTTTTTGCATAGGTAAGCAGCTAAAGGTGCTGCCATTAATCCTCCTATGATAAATGCAAGTATTATCTCTAGGTTTGTAAGCCCTATTAGTAAAAAGAATGTTGCCGATTGTGTTATAGTAACAAAGAATTCACTTAGATTAACCGAACCTATAGTCTTTTTTGGGTCTTCTCCATTAGCTATTAAAGTAGAAGTCACAACTGGTCCCCAGCCACCTCCACCTACAGCATCAAGAAATCCACCTATTCCTGCAAGAAATTTACGATTTATCTTTCTAAAGAAAATATTTTTCCCAAAAGCTCTTAGAATTATTATACTTCCCATTAAAATCAAGTATAAAGCTACTATTTTTTTAATTATTTCAGTTGGAAAATTAACTAATACATATGCACCAATAATTGCAGTTATAGAACCAGGTATAACTAGACTGGCAAATAGTTTCTTGTCAACATTACCAAACTTTAAATGGCTAATTCCAGATGCTAAAGTTGTGAAAATTTCAGATGTATGAACTGTAGCACTTGCTACTGCAGGCATAAAACCAAGTGATAAGAGAAAAGAGTTTGATGTTACTCCATAAGCCATTCCAAGAGTTCCATCAATAATTTCTGCAATAAATCCTATGATCAATGCAAATAACTCTAAAATCATTTTTCCTATAAAGATTTAAGAAACCCATATTTAAATATTTTGTTAATTAAAAATGAGTAACAAGAGCATAATTAAGATAAATCACATTAGTGTGAGTATAGCAGATGCTCTTATCATGATGCTATAGATCTATGAAACTATTTAAGATGAATAGTAACTAAGACATTATTTTTTATTAGGTTTAATAAATCATGCTATAAATAGCCTAAGGATTTAAGTCTACGCTTTATCTCTTCCTCCTCTTCTGGAGAATAGCTTAATTCTTCCTCTTCTTTAACAACTTCATTTAAAACAAATTCAATGTATTCTTCAACACTTTTAAATGCATCTTGACTTTCTTCAACTCTTTTTTTAATTTCATTATATAATTTTTTTGAAATATAAATTGGAACTTTATCTTCACTCATTTCCTAAAACCTATAAACTAGTAAAAAATAAGTAGATTTAAAGTTTTAATCATTGAGTTTTTCTATAATTTTATGAAATTCTGTTAATTTAGGATTATTCAATTGGATTTCTTTACTTAAAGACCAGAAACCATAATTATTATGATCCCCAAATCTTCCAATTGCTTTCATCCCATGGTCTGAAATTATTAAAACATTATTACTTATTTCTTTAGCTTTTTCAACTATACTTTCAAGTTCTTCATATATTAATTTCATTTTAGATTTAATACCAAAGCTTAAATGTCCAATACCATCAGCTAAATTAAAATATCCCATAATTATTTCATAATCTTTTTCTAAAGCATTAAAGAATTCTTTTTTATTCTCTTTATGATTTTTAAATACTATTTTATCATATTCATTAACACTTATTTCTTTATTAAAAAATTTTTTTAAAGCTTCTCTTTCTATTCTATGATTTTCAAACTTATAATTAAAGCCAGGAACATCTATAGCTTTCCATTTCTTAAATTTATTAAAAAAAGTTTCTTCTTGATTTAGCTTAAATTCCCAAAAATCTTTTCCTAAAGAAAGTATTTTATCTTCTAAATTTTTACCTGTTAGAAAAGAAGACCATAAAACTATTGTTCTTAATTCCTTAAAATCTGAAATATCTGTTTTTCCAAAAATTTTCTGCATAAGATTCTTACATTTAAATTCTATTACATATTCATATTCTAATCCATCTAAACCAAGAATTATAATCACATTAATATTCCTCCAGCAATAATTTCACCTTTATTAAGTAAAACAAATCTACCAAGCTCTTTTAATTCATTAAATTTTTCCATAACTATTGGTTTTTCAAGAGAAATTTCTATTTTACCAATATCTGTTTCTTTTAATTTACCATGACTTTCTAATCTTTCAAGTGTATTTATATCTATTTTTTCAATAATTTTATTTATTTTACATTTAACTTCTTGAGTTACACATCTTAAAGTATAGTTTTCATTTTCTATTAATTCATCAATTAAGCAAAATACTAATGGTGAAATTTTCTTTAAAATAAGAGGTTTTTTACCTTTAGCAAGCACATTACCACGTTTTAATTTTTTATCAATTACTATTCCAATAGCCATAGGGCTTTTTGCATATTCAATTTCACCATTTGATATAAGAATTTCTTTTACTTTAGTATTTTCATTATTTGGAAAAATTTTAACTATTTCCCCTTTTCTTACTTCTCCAGATAATATGTTTCCTACATAAACTTCTTTATTATTAACTTCATAAATATCTTGTATAGGCATTCTAAAATCATATATGGTAGTTACTTTTTTCAAATTATCTAAAGCTTCTAAAATTGTTAAACCTTTATACCATTTCATATTTTCAGATTTTTTAACTATATTATCTCCTTCATAAGCTGAAATTGGAATAATGAATGAAGAAGATATCCCTATTTCATTTAAAAATAAAATTATTTCATCTTTAACTTTTTTAAAAAATTTTTCTTCATAATTAACTAAATCCATTTTATTAATTGCAATAATCAAATTTGATATACCAAGCAATTTTAATAGATAAGCATGTCTTTTAGTTTGTTCTTGTACTCCTTCTTTTACATCTATAATAAGTATGGATGCATCTGCTTGACTTGCACCTGTAACCATATTTTTTAAGAATTCTTTATGGCCTGGAGCATCTATTATTGCATATTCTCTATTTTTTGTTCTAAAGAAAGTTTGCATTGTTTCTATAGTCATTTGATTTTTCCTCTCTTCTTCTAAAGCATCACAAATATAAGCAAATTCCAATTTTCTACCAAGCTCTTCACAAGTTTTCTTTATTTCATCTAATTTGCCTTCAGGTAAAGAATTTGTATCATAAAGTAATCGGCCAATTAAAGTTGATTTTCCATGATCGATACTACCAACAATAGCTATGTTTAACATTTTTAACACTACATATAACCAAGTGCTCTTAATTTTGCCATCATATATGCTCTTTCTTTATCTTGAACTCTTCCAGCTCTTTCAGCAATTTTAGTTGTTTTTAATTCTTCAATTATTTCATCTATTGTTCTAGCTTTAGAAGGTACAGGAACAACACATGGTTCGCAACCAATAGATCTAAATCTCATCCATTCTTCATTTCTTTTTTTAGCAAAATATAGATTAACGATTGGAATTTTCTCTTTTCTAATAAATTGCCAAATATCAATTTCACGCCAATGAAGCATAGGATGAATTCTTAAATGAGTTTTTGTTTCATCTAATTCAACATTGAATTGCTCCCAAAGTTCTGGAGGTTGCTTAAGATAATCCCATTTAAATTGAGAATCTCGAGGACTAAAGTATCTTTCCTTAGCTCTTACAACATGTTCATCTCTCCTTATTGCAGCAAATAATGCTTTAAGATTATATTTTTTTATTGCTTGTTTTAAAGCTTCACTTTTCAATGCAGTACAACATTCAAATCTTCCCTTATTAGGATTCATACCAGATTTTAAAGCTTCTTCATTTTTTGCTATTAATAATTTAAATTTCCATTCTTTAGAAAGCCAATCTCTAAATTCATATATTTCCTTAAGTTTATAATTAGTATCTATATGTAAGACAGGTATTGGGATTTCATTAAAGAAAGCTTTTCTAATTAAATAAAGCATAGTTGTAGAATCTTTTCCAAATGAAACTAAAGCAGCTATATGGTTCTTAAAATTTCTATAAGCTTCTCTAATTATGTAAATACTTTTAGCTTCTAATTCATCTAAATAGCTTAAACTCAATTTCTTGCACCTTTACTTAAATATCCTAAAGCTTTAAATTCCCCCTTTATAAATTTAACATCTCTTCTCTTACTAAATGATTAGTTATTCATTGTTTTTCATGTATAGTTATAACTTTCCTTAAAATATAAGTTACATAATCGTTAATGCTTTTAAATTTTAGCACTTCCATTAAATATTTAATTATATTTTTATTAGAAATTATATCATATTTAAAAATTTGTCTATAAAAAAATCTACTCTAAAGAATCTAGTGAATGCATGCTTTATTAAATTTTTCCGGATTTTTTCAACTTTTTAATTTTTTCCTTTAATTTCTCTTTATAGTTTTCTTCAGATGACTTAGTAAAAGAGGGGTAGTAAACGAGCATCTTTATCAAAAACCTTATCTTTTATGCTTTTCACACTTAGCCATGGGACTTCTAAAGTGTGAGGGGCTCTACTTCCATGACCATATTTACCGTTTTCCCCTAATAGTTCACCATGATCTGAAGTGATTACTATTCGTCCAGAGGGTTTATAATGTAGTAGTTCGTCACATAGTTTGGTTACATACCCCAAAACAATTATGAGATTTTCCTCGTAAGCTTTTCTTAAACCGTTTATTCCGTATTTTCTTCTTATAGCATCCATGGGTGAGGCAGGTGGTAATCCTAACCATTCTCGTAACTCCCATACATGTTTAATGATTTTAGCCTTTATAAGTAAATTGCCAAATAGATTCACTACTATTTCAAAGCTTTTTTTTGGCGGGTAAGTTTGAATGCATGTTAGAATTTGCCCATATTGAAGGCTAGGCTTCGGAAAGCCAACTGTTTGAAATTTTCTTGATATATAAGGGGAATGAGGCTGTAAATAGTGAATTATGAGTTTCTTTTGTGGAAACTTTGAGACTAAACTTAGCGTAATTTTATTGATATTTTTAGGTGGAACAGTGCCAAGTTCTTTATCCCAACCAAAATTCCATACATCAATGATTTTGTAAAAATGTCTTCTAGCATTGAAGCTTTTTATTTGTACCTTTGAGTTAATATATGGATTTCCGGATATATATAACATCTGGATAATAACCTTTAAATGATTTTAAGCACCATTCAAGCGTACATGAACCTAAGGAGACTCGCTTCTCTAACACTCCATCAAAAATAATTTTTCCAAAGAGCTAGGAAATAATCATATCTGCATGCGTCTAAGATTATTAGATAATCCCATTCTTCCTCCATAATTTTAAGTATTTTTCCAGTCATCAAAATTCCATCTGAACTATTCTCAGATAATTCTTCTTTTACTAAGTGCTTTTAAACGCAACTTAATTCGTTCATACTCTGTAACATATTCATATTTTATAGGCCTAACTGCAGGTCTGCTACCTTTTTTTGAATATTTCTTTTCTGACATGCCCATCCATATAGCTCGGAATAGGTAGACTTAACATATGAAGTATTAATGGAGCTATGTCCCAGGTGAAGAGTGGTTCTTTAAGTTTGACATCACGGGAAATGTCGGGGCCATAAGCAATAAATATGCCTTGCATCCTATGGTCGCCTGTGCGTAGGATATTTCTTGTTGATTGTATTGGTCTTCCGAGAAATTTATCTTTTATGTCTGTAGATAAGTAATATCCTTCGTTAGGTATAGCTATTAGATCTGGCGCTCTGTAAATAAATGGTCCCCATAAAATGTGTTCTCTTTTGTACACACTAGCAATCACTTTTTTGCTGTTATCTGTTAAAGAGAGAAGCTTCTTGATAATTAAATTTCTAATAGCTTCATAGTTTTTACATAGAGCTCTTTCAATGAAGATCCCTGCAGCAGTTTGCAGCTTTGCGATTGGTTGGTTAGATATGGTTTTAGAACTCTTTGATGGCAGTATTTGTTTCAGGTGTTCTGGCACGAGTTTGGATAGTATGTTGTGGAGTTTTAGAAATTGTAGGAAATTTATTAGGTTTTCTGAGTTTAAGCCTATTCTGTTCATGAGAGTATAGAGTTTACTTTTTCTGATTTTTATAAGACCTTCTTCGGCTAATATTGTGTTGATGTAGACACTTTTATATATAGGCGCGAATCCGTGATCTGAGACGATTACTATGTTTGCTTCTTCATAGGAAGCAATATTTATTAGTTTTCCGATAATCGAGTCGAGCCAATTGTAATGTTCTTGTAGAAGGTGTTTATCTTGCCAGTAAAAATGCTGAAGTCTATCGGTTGATGTGAAGGTTACGTTGAAAATATTCCATTCGTGGTTCTTAATCATATGTAGTGTAAGGCTAGCTGTTTTTTGAGCGAAAAGTTTGATATAGTTGTAGGCTTTTTTTCTGTCCTTTGCGATGAGCTTGTCATAGTCGAGTGGTAGTTCGGGCATGTATCCTCCTGAAGCCTTGTCTACTTCATCTTTAATTTCAGGCGGAAATGTGTAAGAGTCGGAGTTAGGAGGTGTCAGGAAACCAGTAACCATGACACCGTTTATTGGTTCCGGAGGGTATGTAATTGGGTCGTTTAGAACTATTGATTTCAATCCGTGATGCTCTAAAACTCTCCAGAGCAGAGGTGCTTTTCGATAACATGAAAACGCAGGTACAAGTTCTTTTCCAATACGTATCAAGTTATCTGTTATGCCATGTTTTCCCGGATTTACACCAGTGAAAATGCTGGTCCATGCGGGGAGGGTGAAAGGCGGGATGGTTGACATTAAAGTGGCTTTGGTACCGCTGTTAATGAGTTCGTTAAAATTTTTTAAGTGGCCACTTTCTATCCATGGCTCAATAAGTCTCCAATCTGCTCCATCAACTCCAATTAAAATTATTTTTTTCAGTTTGCCACTCTGCTGCATTTATAAAGGTACCTTTTTTATCTTAAGTTTCCAACGTTTTCTTGGGACTGACAAAATAATATAATTCACAAGGAAAATGATTGTTGATAATATAAACCAGGGTATGGATTGTTGTAGGCTTTTTAGCTCATCCCACTGAAGAATAGGGGGGTCTCGTTGCACTAAACCTTGCCAAATTAAATCCTTTGTAATAGTGTACACGTCAGAAGCTAAGATGGCAAAACTCAGATCGCCAGATATCTGAAGCTTGTGGCCACTTACTCGAAATGTTTTATAGATTTGATGTAATCCGTAGGCGTCTTTGAACGTGGCATTACCAGTAATAGATAGAGTTGGCGTCCTAGTATATATTGAGATCGTATCTTCTATCTTAAACTTTAGTGTCGATGATACATTTAAATGTATCGATCCTCCATTTTTTTGTACAGCTTTCATTTTGATTTCCTTACCATTTAACTCGAGAGTCGGATTACTGAGCGTTAATTGGGTGTAAAACCCTAATCCCTGACCGATTTGTCCATAATTTGTTTTTATCGTTACGTTGTCAATACCACTGAGCAAAATCGATAGGACTTGACGTGCCTCCGCGTCTCCTTCAAACTTTAACGGGATACTCCTCTTTGTTGAGAAGATTATGGAGCTTGTTCTTATAGTTATGTTTCCCTCAAAGATCGCATCTTTAAAGAATAGAAGGTTTTTAAGTGTGTAATCTGTTGTGTAGAATTTCTTTAAGCCAAGTTCCACAATGTTCAACATGGCTCTGAGAAGTGTAAGGGTCTCATCTTTAAATTGCGAGTTTATGTAGGGCATTAATGGATAGATGTTCACGTAGATTACTTCGGTTCCATTTACTCTTCTTTTGACCACGAAAGGTATTTTTCTCGCACCGCCAGAGAAATAGCCCAGAACCTCCACGTTATTTTTAGCTTCTACTGGTATGAGTTCTAAGTCAAAGGGTAATGTCAACATTTCTCGCCCTTCAATCCGATTAATTTTCACATGGTCCATGGGGTATTCGGCTTTCCATGGACCAGAAAGCAGTTCTTTACCTATAGATCCATAGCCTTTAGTATTAAAGACTATAAGTTTCTTATCGGAACTATTTTTTAATCCTCCTAAAAGTTGATGAATAACTTCTGGAATTGAATCTACTGGTATGATTATGACATCTTTCTTTAATGCTGAAGTATCTGAATCTAACATTATTGTGTATTCGTAACCTCCTAACGATAAGCTTAAAAGAACTGGAAGTATAACTTGCATCTCTTTTTGATCAAACGGCATAAGGAGTACTGTGGAGCTATTCATAAGTGGAGGAGAACCATCAACCATCTTATACAATTTTACTTTCTCGTTCTGGTAGACTAAGGGAAGTAATGGTATAATACATTTTAACAGAACTCCTTCAGGGAAACGTTTCGTTGCCATGTCCCTATCTCTTTCATGCAAGTAAATATAGGGGGCAGTGAATCGGGGATCGCCCCGGAAAAGTATGATTAAAGGAATCTCGGGATTAAGGGAAGCCCATGCTGGCAGATGAAGCGGATTAACTATGAGTATAGGTCCTGCGAACTCAACTTCCGTTATTGACCTAGCCGTTAGTGTAAGCACAGGGGATTTTGGGTTGTTATAAAGTACATCTGAAAGAAAGTATACTGAACTGAGTTCATTGCCGCCAATAGACTCTCTTCTAGAAGCTTCTATGTGATAGTCATATGCCAAAAAAACTGAGTTTGTCCCCACGATCACGATTAAGCTGGAAGTAAGGGTGATTATAATCAATCTTTTCAGGTTTAGATTTCGAGGAAGCGAAATATTGGCTATAATGGACTTCATGGCTAAGGCAGCTAATATCGAAGTTGAAGGCAAGAGAGCGGCTTGAATAAACCTTTGTTCGTAAAAATTTGTGGGGAAAAAGTAAATATTCACATAAGATAAGAATCTAGCAAATACAAGGGTTGAGAAAAACATATAAGCGAACAAGCACAAGCCTTCTTCACTATATTTTTTTATAGCTAACAATCCTATTAAACCTAAAAGTCCAACCAGCCCAAGTCGCACTGGGTAGAGTAACCATGGGACGAAAAGTATTTCGTATGTCATCGATGTGGAAAAAGCTGGATTTGCAAGCCAAGACATTAATCCTGCAATGTAGGCTATTATGGCGATGTACACTATAACCTCTATAATTTTATGAGAAATGCTTAATCCTTTCCAATTGAATTTTAATAACAGATAAGAAAAAATTAATGGTAGCAAAAGACCTAGCAAAACGTAATGGAAAATAGGGTCATAGTATAAGCATAGTGATACTGGAAAAGCGGCCAATATCCCTATAATAGTTGATAAAACTGCTTCCTTCAATCGTAAATTTGCGAGAGGAGCGAATAAAGACATTATTGAAAGGACTATAACCAATATTATAATTTGGGGGAGATGGAAAAAGACTAAAGATATCACAAAGATTGAATATACAAATGTGAAACGAATTACGTCGAGATCATGCTGCTTTAAGAGGTATAAAAGAACAAAAAATAACGTAAAAGCCACGATCATGGGTCTAAACCAAAACCAGGTTCTGGGAATTGATATATCAAGGTAAGATATATCATTTGCCAATGTTAATAAATCGAAGACTGCCTTGTCAGTACATAAGGCTTCTCTAAGATACGATAACCAGCCAAAACCACCGAATATAGACCAAAAGAAGGTGGCTATTGTAGGTAAACGTTGATCAACTTTCTTGAGATATATGGAGGCCATAGAATAGAAGGCTAGAATCATAATTAAGCTAGATAAAGCGAGAACAGTTTGAAAGATTTCAAGAGAGGGTTTTCCTAACCTGTAGAAGACTACTTCGTAAAAATTGAACCATGGATAAAATGATTGTAGCAACTCAGGGGCCCTAATTATCTGTTGAACAGCCCCGAAATGCCTCGCTATGTCTAAGCCAGGAACGTAAGCCATCAATGGATAGAAACTGAATATAAATAAGAAAAAGAGTAGTATAGTTATAAGGAATAGAAATACTGTGCTGCTAACCTCAAAAGCATCCTTACTCATGTCGATCTTAGAACGACTCCTCCTTGGAGTAAGCAAAATTAATGAGAGAAGAAGATATGCCAGTGCCAAAGCTAAATCTCTAAATCCTTCGCTAACGTAGGAGAAGATTATTGTCCCTATACTTGCTGTTATGGGAAGACTTAAAGCATAAGATAGAACTACATTCTCAATAATTGATTTAGCTTGGCCGATTCGAGTTAATCGCACAATGACATAACCTGGCAAAAAAGAGCTCACAAACAAGCTTAGCCCTACTCTTACAAGTGAATGCAATTGCAGAACTGTGCATAACAATGAGAGTACCGAAGCGATTACAAAGAGTATACATATGATATTCTGTGATATCTCGGTCTGCATAATTAATTTAAATCGCGCCACATCTACAAGCGCAATTATAAAGGCTATGATGAGTGTGAACTGCAGGACTGCCAAAACGAACACAAAAGGCATCCGCATCAACCAGAAAAATATAATGGGAAACATACCAGCGATTATTGAAACCAACAAAATTTTCGAGACTTTATTTATAAACGACAAACTTCCCCCTCGAATGTTTCTTGATTGTGTCCTCAATAAAAATACGTTACTTCTTCATCTTAATCTTACTTATATAGATTCTTGTTGAAAAATTCTAAGTTGCCCATCCGTATGTTCTTCAGATTTCTAAACGCTGTAGTATACGATTCCAGCAAGTAGATCAAATTCCACCATTGTTGTTTTGCTTTCTTTCTAATTACAAGTCCACCTGCAATTGCTATTAGATTGCCTATTAGCGCCCAAATAAATGTTATCAAATTCATTATTGAATTTTCAAATATGTCTTTAAAGAACACATAAAACCAGTATACTGTCATCATTTGGATCCTCAAACGTGAGGGTAATCTACCCCTTATAGAACTTCTATGGATTACCTTAGCATTAGGTATGATGTACAAAGATTGCCGATATTTCTTGTAAACTCTATAGGAAAAATCTAAGTCTTCCATGAAGCCCCACATCTTTAAATTCTCATCGAATTTAAAATACTCAAAGATTTTACGTCTGTAGCAGCAGCAACAACCAGAAAGCCTTTGTACGGTTATAACCCTCGTTAGGTTGTTCGGAAACACGCCCATTCCAGATCTACGTACTGTTTGTTTGTTTTTTGCTATGTATGTTAACATTAGTGCCCTGTAGATAGAATTCTCAAATGTCACAGCTAACCAATTTTTTCTCATGTCCAATTCCGAAGATAATATTTTGGGTTGAACTCCTAAGGCTCTAGGGTTGTTTTCAAAGAAAGAGATTAAGGTTCTAACCGTATTTTTCTCAAGTAGTATATCGTCATCAAGGAAAAGAATTATGTCGCCCTTAGAAACCTTCACACCTAAATTTCTTGCAGCTGGAAGTCCGTCACCATTTCCTTTAACATATTTAAGCCTACAACCAATCTTTTCAAAATCTGATTCAAACAGAGTTACAACTTGCTTTGTTGCATATTTGTCGGAATCATCAACAATAATAACCTCGAAAAGAGGGTAATCTTGGTCAAGAATTGTTAGTAATAAGTCAGCTAACTCTTTTGGTCTATTCCGTGTTGGAATTATAATTGACATTTTTAGCGAGTTACCAATATTCATTCTTAAATAGCTCCAGTTTTAACACTTATCCCATAATCGTCTCAGTAAATGGCAATATTACAGTGTAGATTTATTTATACTCAGCATAAATGATAACACAAGCCATCCAATCCAGCTCTCTAAAGAGTTGAATTTTAACAATCTGAGGAGAACGTAACCTGGAAGGAAAAAGGAAATAATCATCGCACAAATCATGATCGGGGCAGTATGTAGTTTAAAAATATTGAGCACTAATAGTATGGCTAATATTACTAAGAAAGCATAATCGAACTTGATTACCATGTTTTCCTTGGTTGCAAATTTTATTTTTATAGCTTTTCCGAATAGGGAGTAAAAGAGTATTAGGATTAGAGTAACTTCAAAGACATAAAATGCGTATTTTAATGAGGATTCAATCAGCCATAGAGTAATTGAAGAGGTAAGTAACGCTAAGATTAATGTTGGTAATTTAAACTTTATGTAACCTCCTTTTACTCAACCTTATACACATTCAACGAACGAATTCGCTTAAAGCATCGACATATTCATGAATTATTTTCTTAAATATGGCATTAATATTATACTGTTCTGCTTTCTTCTTCGCACTTCTTCCCAATCTCTTTCTAAGCTCCATGTTTTTATAAAGCAAAAGTAAGGCATTTTTTAACTGATCTACATCCTGAGGGTTAAAAAGGATTCCCTCATTTTGTATCAATTCGCGTATAGAGGGTATATTACTGGCAATAATGGGTTTTTCATTAGCGCATGCCTCTATGAGTACGGTAGGTAGTCCTTCAATAAAAGATGGGAGCACAAGTACATCTATAGCGTTAATAATTCTGTGTATATCGTTTCGAAAACCAGTAAATATTACCTTGTTACCTAGACCTTCGTTTTTAACATAATGTTTTAAGAAAGAAAATAGAGGGCCATCACCAACTATTACTAATTTTGCATCAAAGTTTGCCAGGTGAAAAGCTTTAACCAGGGTTAATAAGTTCTTTTCAGGACTTAATCTACCTATGTAACCGAAAACAACAGAATCATTACTGATTCCAAGTTCTTTTCGTACGACATTTCTAGTAAATTCTGAGGGGGAAAAAAGTTCTGTTTCAATAAACACGGGGACCAAAGCTATTTTTTCTTTCGGTATTCCTCTTTCAATCCAAAATTTTCTTGCTTCATTGTTCACACTTATTAATTTTCTTGCATGATGGATAACGATTTTCTCAACTAAAAAGTCAATTTGTCTTACTAAAACGCTCTTAGTAACTGTATATGTGAAGTATGTTCTTATACCATGTGTATGTGTAATGTAAGGTGTTCCTACCAGCTTAGAGGCTAAAAATGCAGCTAATCCTCCAAAAACCGTATCCATTGCATGGACTATAACAACATATCTTCTCATCCTATATTTTTTTACAAGTGAGATTATTTTAAGCGCAGCGAGAAACGAAAAAGAAAATTCTGCCATTAGGCCGAGAAATTCTGGAGGCTTAAATGTTCTCGCAAATGGAGTTTTATTAAGAAAAACTTTTCCCCTAACTTCTTGCAATTCACATTTCTTATCCCCTTGAATAACTCCTACATTAAATAATTCTCTATAAACGACTGATGTTGGTATTCCTGATGTTACAAGTTTGCTAAAAAGGAGTTCTATCATTCTTTCTATGCCGCCTATTATTTGAAGCCTTTTATGGGAGACAAGTATTACAGCAATTTTTTGATACAATGCTATATTCATTTCTTACATTGGTTGAAAATAAAAATAGTTTTGATAAATTTTTACATAAGAATATCCTAAGCTCTTCATAAATTCTACAGTTTCCCCTACATTAATTGTGCATTCAGCTATTATTCTAGGTTTATATTTTCTAATCGTACCTTTAGCTCCTTCTAAAACTTCACGTTCACTGCCTTCCACATCTATTTTAATCCAGTTAACGCAATTAAGATTTAACTCTTTGACAACGTTATCTAGAGTTTTTGCTACAACCTTTATTTTTTTACCCACTTTTCTTTTGATCGATGACCCACCCAGACCAAGCAAACCCGCAGGTGAATTTTTTCGATAATATTGCCCAATATATAATGGTAACAAACATTCTTTACTCCATAAAGCAATATTAAGGGCGATAACATTTGTTAATCGGTTTAATCTTATTCCGTGCAATAAAGCCTCAAAATTATAAGGTACAGGCTCTATAGCTATTACCTTGCCATTCTTCCCTACAATAGAAGCTATTATCAAAGTGTATTTTCCGATGTGGGCTCCTACATCAATGAAAACATCTCCATATTTTGGACGAAGATATTTCCATATCCATTCTTCGTACCGTGGGCTCACAATAAATAAGCTCTCTAAGTCCGTTAGTCTGTACCAGACACCATTTATGCTCAAAGTCATGTCTACTTTACAATTTCGTCTAGTAAGCCAATACCTACTAAGAATACTTACAAGCTTTAAGTAATCTAACGTCTTCTCTGCTTTAATCATCCTAATTAAACGTAGTTTACTGCGAAAATTATCACATAAATACATCATTATTAAAGCATCCTCTCATACAGTGTTACGATTTTTTCAAAGTTTTTATTAGCATCATACTTTTCTTCAACTATTTTTCTATTAGTTTCACCCATTCTAGTTCTTAATTTTTTATCCGCAAGTAAAAACTCTATTCTTTTAGCCATAGTCTTCCAATCATTTATTGGAATAATAAAACCATTTTCCCAGTCCTTAATAAGTTCACCAGCTGCCCCTACATTTGTAGATATTATAGGAAGCCTGCTTGCCATTGCTTCAAGGAGAACAAGTCCAAAGGTCTCCATTTTGGATGGAAGAACAAAAATGTCAGCTTTTGCATAATATTCAGTAAGTTTATCATGTGATAAAGATCCTAAAAATCTTATTTTACCTTCGTTAAACATCCTAGAAAAATTTTCTTTCAAGGCGTAAAAGTATTTTGGGTCTTGAAGAGGACCTATTAACCACAACGTAAAATCAGAATTAATTACCGATAAGGCTTTTAAAAGGGTCTCTATGCCTTTTTCCGGAGATATTCTCCCTACAAACAAAACTTTGTTTCCTTCTCGATCATGTGAAGAATTAAACCTATCCGTATCAACTCCTGGAGGAATGACAACTATTTTTTTATTCTTTAACCCCAATCTGTTCAAAAGTTTAATATCGCGATTAGACAATACATGTAAAACATCCATTCGATTCAAGATTTTTCTAAAGAAGAATAGTCTCGGTCCTACGATATAGTGATAATTTACAACTTCATTAATAGTATGGCATGTTAAAATTTTTGGCTTTTTGGAGTAGGCAAAAAAAGTTGGAAATGTCAAGTCGGTTAAATTATGAAAATGTAGGATGTCGAAATTCCTACAGTTTATTTCTTGAATAACATTTTCGGCAGGAATATACAATGAAACGAAAGCTTTAGTCAATTTCCTACTTTTCTCTAGAACCCTAAATCGTCTAATCTGAATTAAAGAATTTTCCTTAATGATGATTGGAAGATCTGATTTCTTACAAAGATTTACGTCGGTAGTGAATATTGAAACTTCATAACCCTTTCCTTTTAAGAAATGAGCTAGGTCATGTACATAAATTTCAGAACCTCCAACTACTGGCAGATAGTAAGGGGTAAATAGAGCAACTCTCATTTTCGGTCAAGAGTAAACCAATAAAACTCGTAAAGTTTTTTTCCTATAATATTCCAATCATATCTTTTAGCAAGTTCTTGAGCATTTCTTCCTAATTCTTTTACTAATAAATCATCTTCTAGTAGTAACTTAATACCCTCCACATATTTATCATTCACATTTCTATAAAAAAGCCCATGAACACCACTTCTCATCTCTAATCCTTCAACCGCCTTATACGTTGCCACTATTGGTTTTCCCGCGGCGGCATACTCTAAAACCTTTAGTTTAGTCCCTCCTCCACGAAGTATTGGTGCTATGCAAACATCTGAGGATTTTATCCATCCTTCTAGGTTATTAAGAAACCCAAGATACTTCACATTCTTAGTTTTCTCTATTTTTCTAACAAGAGATAAGGGCATATTGGCCCCAGCTATTAAAAATGTTGCCTCTGGAATTTTAGGAGCTAAATACTCTACTATTATATTTACTGCCTCTAAGTTGGGATACCAACTTAAAGTTCCATGGAAAAAAATAGTTTTATCATTCTCTAAGAGCGGATCCTTTGCGGGCAAAGCCTTTTCAAATCTGTCAAATTCTACTCCATTGGGTACAATAATCAATTTATTTCTGGGAATATCATAAAATCTCATGAACAACTCCTGATCTACTCGAGATACACATAAAATAAGATCAGCGTTCTTAACGGCAAGTTTTTCTGACATAAAAATATAAGGAAGCGTAGCTATAGAAAGCAAAGAGCTGGTTGAAACGCCTCCGATTTTCGACTTAACCGATAAAAAATCTACGTTATGTTCATCTAGTACAATAAGCGGATTTTTACCCAATGCTCTTGTTAACATCAAAGTTGGAATTAAGAGGTAGGGTTGCTCGACTTGCACTACATCTGCATTACCTATAGCTCCCTTGGCTGCTCTAAAAAAGTCTGGAATAAGATAGCTTGTGTATGGCCTTGCTGCATCCAAAATCCAATTGGACGCATTAAAGGAAAATATCGAAGTATAACTTATAAAGTGAAGGTTCTCTGAAACCATTTCAGGTCCTTGATGAAGAACTTTAATCGAAGCATAATTAGATAATGCTTTAGCTAATCCCAGAACCCTATTTATCGCGCCACTTGATTTAGTAGTGAAATTATAGTGAGTAATTATGAGAATTTTCATGTTAACAGTCTTTCTTAAAGATATACTCGCATACGAATGACTTTTGATTTATAGATAGGTAATTCTTAAAGGATTATGGAATAGCTTACAAACATTGATCCACATCCTATATCCAAAATTATCTCATATTTTCTCTACTTTTTCTTCAAATAATCTATTAATACCCTTATACGACTTCTAAATATCCAAGCTTGAATTTTACTGAGAAAACCATTACCGTAATATTGCCATAAAAAGAAATCGTTATGTTCAAGGAACTTGACTAATTTATGTTTAGGCGGCAAGATTTCTATTAGCCATACCTTTCATACAATATTACATTCTTTTTGAGTGTGTGAAGTACATTCGTATTAAAATTAACAATTATTACAGTAATTGGTGGCGTATCCTCTGCACTTACTAAGTTTTCTCTTAACTTAACATCATTAGAGAGTGTTAATTTTACCATATATACCGGCTATAATCCAATAAAAATTCTTAAATGGAGAATATTTCAATGAACGTTCAAGACTCATTGTAACCCTAATAACGAACTTTAAAAACTTTAACCCAAACGACTTTCTGATTATAATTATAGGAAAGATATGACTAAACAAGTAAAAATAATCTACTTGTTTCTCTACAAAACCACTATTTTTAAGAAGTTTACGAAGTTTAAATGGTATAAAAGGTTTTTCGGATGGAGTATGTATATTGCTTGGGAAGAATTTTCTGCCAATCGCAGCTATAATGTTTAAAAGACAAGGTTCATAAGCAATAAAAAGAATACCGCTTTGTCTCAAGACCCTATTAGTTTCAATGATAGCCTTGGTAATATTAGGTAAGTGATGCAGAATCGATTTACAAAATATTACATCATAAGATCCATCTCTAAATGGTAAATTCTCAGCATCGCAAACAATAAAATCATGCTTTTTAAATTTAATAGATGCTTTAAGTATTTGACGTTTGCTTATGTCTATTCCAACAATTTTATTCGCTAATCCTTCAAAATCTTTGATATCCTCTCCGCTTCCACAACCGAGAACTAAACAATCTTTATTCTTCAGGTACATATCATACCATTGCTTAATTCTTTTGAGTCTAAAACTTTCTAAGTATGCATAAAGTTCATTGTCCCACCAACTTCCCCATTCAACTTTCCCAATACCTTTTTGTGATTATAAATTTCTTTTTCTATTTTTTTAACATTATTCATTCTATGATCTTCTTGTGCTTTCAATCTTCTCCCAAGTAACACTATATTTTCCTCTGAAGAAGTCGAACCAAGCAAGAATCATTATTAATTGTGTAAGTAAGAAGTACCCTATTCCTGTAAACAATGGATTTCTTATTCTCAATTTAAATCTTATCGATAATATTGAAATAATACCAATGAGTAAAAATAAAATTTCAAGGATAATTAAATAATAGAATATATTATTTTTACTTAAAAAAATATAGCATCCGAAGGATGATATTACAAATAGAGACAATAAAATTGGGCTTAATACTTGTAGAAGTTTATGGGAGGGGAGAATAATAAGAGAATATAACCCATATTTAGGATTTAAAATAACATTCTTATGTTTAAATAGAGCTTGTATCGTTCCAATCGCTCTTCTCTTCTTCTGTATGATTTCATCCTTTAAATTTGATGGTGTATATTCCCAAACGACTGCATTTGGTTCATGAATTATTTTATAACCATTTTTACGTAACCTAATCGAAATTTCAAAATCTTCTGCTATCATTTTTTCATCAAAGGCCATATTTGTTAATATTTTTTTACGAAATGCTGAAAGCTCTCCAACAATACCAACAGTTGAATCTATTAAGCTCTCTTTTTCTTTCAGCCAATTTTCAAACCTTCGAAATAAAGATTCTTCGCTTATGGTAGAGTAATTTTGATAGGTATAGAGTAAATATCTCCCTTCAATAGCACCAATATTTTCTTTAGTAAAATGTTTAACCAATTCCATTAAGGATGACTTTTCTAAGAACGCATTAGCATCAGTGATTATGATAATTTCTCCTTTTGCATATTTTATACCATTATTTATAGCACTAGCTTTACCTTTCCTTTTATACTCTCTAATCAATGTAATATCACATATATTGTTTTTATTTTTTTGTATGTAATCTTCTACAATATTAGGAGTTTTATCCATTGAAGAATCCACAATAATAATCTCAATTTTATCTTTAGGGTAGTACAACTCTAAGCAATTTTTTAGCTTTTTTTCAATGACTTTTTCTTCATTAAAAGTCGGGATAATAATAGAAACAGTAGGTGTGTAATTAGTATTATTATTTTTTAATTGTTTCTTTTTTATAAATTTACTTAAAAACAAGAGAAGTAAAGGATAACCTATAAAAGCCCATAGGAGAAGTATCGCCGAAACTCCAAATAACCATTCGATCATTAAAATACCTTTTGTAAATCCTTTAAAAGTTAAGCTCTAAAAATATTATCCTGAAATTTTTTAACATTTTGATTAAAATTAAAGAATTTTACTCACTTAGTTTACCTTATTCGAAATAAAGTAATGTTTGAAACATTTTTTTATCGATGTATAAGCTTAATCAACATGCTAAGAAAGAATGAATTAAACATTGTTTGCAATCCTATTATTAAAAGAGTAAAACCCAACATATCTTGCGATAATAAAGGCAATTGTATAAATCCACTTCGAATCCATTGAAATAAAAATCCTAATAAATATAATAATCCAGTAAGAAATATTATTAACCCTATTATTACTCCTTTTGTTAAAGATGCATGTTTTAATATAAAATTAGTTAATCTATCTGAAATTTTCCATTTTCTATAGAAATTAATATACACTCCTGAAAAAACTCCTAAAAATAAAAGTTGATAGCCAAATATTGCTAATAATGAAAACAAAACAATCGAATGTACTCCAAGAGAAATATTTCCAATTCTCACAGTTATTAAATTCGTAACAAACAACAGCGATAAACCTAAAATAAGCATTATTAAACCTGGAACATAGTAAAGGTATTTTGGCGTATGTATTAGCATGAATTCTATATGTCTCCATCCATCTTTAAATGATTTTAATTTTGAGCAATTAACTTCTCTTGGATAATATATTATTGGTATCTCCTTTATTCTCAATCCTCTCATCTTAGCTTCTATTATCATTTCTGAAGAAAATTCCATTCCATCAGCTCTCAATTGCATTTTTTCTAATGCTTCTCTTGTCAATGCTCTAAATCCTGAGTGTGCATCAGATATTCCGGCTTTATAAAAAATATTTAAAAAATGTGTAAGCAATGGATTCCCAATATATTTATGTAACCATGGCATTGCTCCTTTTTTTATCTCACCTTTAAATCTGCTTCCTATCACTATATCTGCTTCATCTTTCATAAGAGGCTCAAGAAGCTTTGGCATTTCTAAAAAATCATATGTATTATCTGCATCTCCAATTACTATATATTTCCCTTTTACATATTTAAATGCGTATATATATGCATATCCATAACCTTTTCTATCAGGTGTTACTACTCTTGCACCTAACTTTCTAGCTATTTCCGGAGTTTCATCTGAAGAATTATCAGAAACTATAATTTCTCCATCTATGTTATAATCTTTAAAAACTTTTTTTATTTTTTCTATGCATATTCCTATCGTTTTTGCTTCATTCATCGATGGAATAACAACAGATACATCTACCATAACTTATCTCTTTTTTAAAAAAAATAGTTTTAACTTATACCTTGATATTTTATTACTATTGCTCCTAGTCTTTCAGCTATTTCGCTTGTCATATCTTTGCTTCCACCATCACATACTATTACTTTATCAACATATTTCTGAGTTTTTATTATCACTTTTGCTATCGTTTTCTCTTCATTATAAGCTGGAATACATGCAATTATAAATGGTTTATTATTAATCATTTTTTTATCTAAAGCTTAACATAAAGAAAAATTAAATTATCTACTAGAAATTTTCTCTAAAGCCTCTTTTAAAAGTTTCATTGTTTCATTTAACATTTCTCTTGTTTCTTTAGATTCTTTTACTAAAGTTTCAAGTATTATTGTTAATTTTTCTGATATTTCTCCATACTTATTTAAGATTAACTTAAAGTTTTCATCAGTTCTTTTAGTAAAATCTCTAAATTCTTCCCTATAATTTCTAAACTCTTTCCAATAATTCATGAATACTTCTTGCATAGCTCCAAATCCTTCTTGTAATTCATCAGCAAGTTTTCCATAAACAATAGTAAACTTCTTCATTTTAGGCTTCACAATAGCTTCTTTAATCTTAACATCTTTTACAATACCAATTGGTGGTTGCTTAATTAATTTAATGAATTTTAATAATATTTTCTCATCTCCTTGAATAAATATTTCAACAGAACCATCAGAAAGATTTTTTATTTGACCTGCTAAGCTAAGTTCTTGAGCTAAATCTAGAATATATCTTCTAAATCCAACTCTTTGAACTTTTCCATAAACATATAAATTATAAGCCTTCAATTAAAATAACACTTGCCTTTAACAATTATTCCTAAAAATTGCTTATTTTTATTATCTTTATTTTAATATTCATAATCTTGAATCTTGAATCTCTGATATTAATTGTGATATTACTCTATTGTGTAATTCATTACTTTTTATAATTAAAGGTTTCCCTTTTGTTAATATTTTTAGTTTTAGCTTAGGATTTAGATCTTGTAATTGCAATAAATCTATTTGAATTCCTGTCTTTAATTCTATTTCAGTTCCTAATTTTAGAAATTCTTCAAATGTTAATTGAGGTACTGCATAAATTGCTATATCTATATCTCTAAATGTATTTCTTCTTATAAAACTTCCAAAAACATATGCTAGTTTTATTTTATCATTATTTTGAATTGTCTTTATAATTTTTTTTAATATTTCTTCTTTAGTTTCTTCATTTAACCTATAATATTTAATTTTATCGTATTTCATATTTACTCTCTACATTTTTTAGAAAATCTTCAATTTTTTTAAAATCTTTTTTAATAGATTCGAAAATCTTAAAGTCATCTATAGTCCAATATCTATGAATAAGCAAGTTTCTTAATCTTATAATCTTAATAATATCTTCAACATTAGTTATTATTCCTTTTTTCTCTAAATATTTAATACACTCACTATATGATTCTGGTTCATAATTAAAATTTTCTATAGCTATATGTAAACAAATACTACCTATGGCTTCAACTAAAACAATTATTTGATATCTTAGTGAATATTTTTCATCTATTGTTAAATTCATAAAAGATTTTGAGGTTATCCTTTCCATTTCTTTAATGCTTTCTTTTGCTTCTTTAATTCTATTTTTTAAATAAGCTTTATCTATAACCAATTTTTCCTCCTTCAAGTTTATTAAGTTTTTTCTTCCTTTTTAAGTTCTCCTTCTATTTCTTTCTCTATTTCTTCTATTGGTTTAGGAGGTGGAGTAGTTGCTAAGGTATACCCAATCCATGATAATATTGCTAATATTACAGAAACTGCAATGAATAAAGTTATTTGTATAACAATTATAGGAGAAATAAAGAATAAAAGCCATGCATATATTATTATTCCTAAAATGCTTCCAATAAAAATTAATAAACCAATTATTCTATCTTTATTCATATTATATTATCCATTATTTAAGAATATATAAATATTTTTCATTTTCATTTAGTTACTTAAATCGAACTTTTAGTCGTTCAAGAACCTTCTCAGCTATCTTTCTAGCTTTTCTGCATTCTTCCAATGCATTTAAAGCATTACTCTCTTTATATATATCGCTTGGGATTAGTCCAGTAATAGGTTCACCATATGTAGATCTGCCATGCTCAGGAGCAATTTCTCTTGCTATTTTAGCAAGTTCTTTGACATCATTTACAATATCATTAGGAAATTTTTCAACTAAATCATTTAATTGATTTGAAGGATCATGGCTCCATGTTGGTATTTCAAAGATTGCTATAACAGCCTTAGCAAAATTTTCAATAGCTAATTGAGAAGCTGATACAACTCCAACCCAATCTTTTAATGAAAATAATCTTTCAGCTCTTTCTAAATGCTCCATAGCTAATCTGTATCTATATTTAACTTCACTTAAAGGATTTAGACTCATAATATCTTTACTTCTTTCATTGGTTCAGGTAATATCCAACGATAAGCTTTTCCATCCTTAATCCTTTTCAATCCACTTTTTTTAATTTTATCTTTAACATTTTCAAGAAAACTATGAAGCATACTTGTTTTATCATAAACTATAATAGAATCCCAATAAATATTAAGAAGAAGAGCATTTATCTCTATTGGTTTAATGAAATTTTCAAATTCCATATCAATAATAGTTATTCCTTCAAATTCTTTTCCAATAGCTTTACGTATAAGATTATATAAGTGCCTTCTTCTTAAAACTGGATCCTTAATCTCACAATTCTCATGAAGAACAAGCAAATCGATATCGCTTCTTTCATTAGATTCTCCTCTAGCTCTAGAACCAAACAATAATATAGCTTTTACATATGGTTCATTAAGATTTTCAAGTTGATTTTTTAACAATTCTATATCTTTATAACTCTTATCCATTTGATTTTTCATTTATATTTTCCATATATTTGGAATATAAATTTTTATATTTTTAAAGTGTTAGTTTTAGCTTGCATTATTTTATTTAAATCTATTATCTCTAATGCTGTTATATAGCCTTTTTCATCTTTAAATATATGTATAAGGGGATGTACTGGTTCGCCTATTTCTTTTTCTAGCGTTTCCTTAAACTTTATATAGAGTATTCCATTTTCAGGTAATAATGATATTTCTAGGATTTTTTCTGGAAGTTTAATGTTTAATATTTCTTCTATTCTACGAATTACTTCTTCAGCATCTAATTTTAAGAGAGTTTTTGAATCCATTTCTTATTTACCAATCTTTCTTTACACATCTACTTCTCTGTATAGTTATTCCTTTTTAGTTCTTGCTTTAAAATCTATTATGGTTATACCTACGATTTCATCATCTGCTATACGATAAATGATTCCATCTTCAACTTCAATACTGTCTTTTGCTTCTCTTGGTTTTCCGAAACTTATGTA
>Ga0080004_1127196_pt1 | contig 45967 bp, 48 predicted proteins | sample WasSprMetagenome_FD_69207 | JGI IMG/M metagenome (GOLD analysis project Ga0080004, IMG submission 69207) | Sulfidic aquatic microbial communities from Washburn Spring, Yellowstone National Park, USA - WS (SPADES assembly) (version 2) | ecosystem: Environmental > Aquatic > Thermal springs > Hot...
GAAGATAAAAAAATAGAAAATTAACAATAGAAGATAAGGCTGCCGGCGTAGCTCAGCGGTAGAGCAGCGGATTCGTAATCCGCAGGTCGTGGGTTCGATCCCCACCGCCGGCTTTAGCTGTAAGGACAGTTTAACCTATTTTTTAATATTTTTGAAAAAATCGAGAAAATATAAAAAAATTGCATAATATTTCGGAAAATTCTAAAAAATTGAGCTTGACTCCAATCTCGTTTGATTTAATTTTTACATAAAGTTTAATGATTAGAGCGGAGATAAATGTGAATTTTGGCTATAAAATATTTTTAATACTTCTTTTTGTTTTATTGTTGATTTTAGAAAATTTTTCTCTTGCTTTTTGTGGTAACTTAGTATGGGTTAGAGGTTATTTTAGAAAAGATGGGACTTATGTTAGACCTCACTTTAGGACTGCGCCTGATGGAAATCCTTTCAATAATTTTAGTTTTCCTGGTAATTTTAATCTAAATACAGGACGCATTACTCCTGGAAATCCGTTAACATATTTAGAACGATACTATAACAGGAAATCTTACAATAGTTTTACTTATCCTAATTTTGCCTATCCAGAGCTAAAATCCTTTCATCAACTTACTCAGCCAACATACAATTATGTATATCCTAAATCGTTTGAATCAAATTTTATATCTTCTTATGTAGATTTTAAAAATACTAAAAATTATGTAGACAGGTTGCTTATAGAAACAAAAACTTTTAATTACTATAGAAATAATTTACATGAATTATTTGGACCTAATGTTCTTTTAGATAAAGATTTAAAAAAACCAGAAACACTTCATGATCTTTTTTAAAAATCTATTTAAAAAAGTGCTATTTCATTTCTTTTTAGTTAATATTATTTTATTATCATATTCCTTACCTTCGTTGCCGCAAGAAACGAGTTTTTTGAAACCTGGTTATTATAGAGAAAGAGTTTGCATACAAAATCCTGAAAGCAGTTTTTTAGCTGAACTCTTTTTAAGAGCTGGAATTAATGTAGACTCTTATGAAAAAAGGTGGTGCAAAGATCCTAAATCTTCATTAATTAGTGCTTTTACCTTTAAAACATTAGATAAAGAAGACAAATTTATCGTTTTAATATACTATGATGGTGATTATGTTGGAAGATATGTATATACAAAGAAAAATAATTCTCGAGATATTGAAGAATTTTCTTATTCTTTTGTAATATGGATGTTAAAAAATGCTTGGGGGAAAAAATTCTAGATTTTACTTTACTTTGTTGTATTCACTAATTTTAATTTTTTTATTTAGCTGTTCCGCTTCTTCCATAAATTATAATAAACCATTTTCTCAAAGATCTATATTTGAAAGTCCTAATGAATGTTTAAAAAAGTGCGATGAAGAATATAATAGAACTATAAGTATTTGCAATATAACTTATAATCTTTCAATTTTAACTTCTAAAAACAATGTTTATGCTTTACAAGGAGGAACAATGTATTTAAAAAATTGTGAAAATGAAGCCATTAAAAAGCAAATTTATTGTTACAAACTTTGTGAAATAAAGTTTAGGTTATCGCGATAAGAATAACCTTATGCTACCTAAACTCAGCTTTAGCTTTGATGTTCATCCTTTAGTCGCAGGGAGAAAACTTGTCCTTGCTGGTATTCCCATTGAGCATGATAAGGGGCTCCTTGGGCATTCAGACGGAGATGTGGTGCTTCATGCCTTAACGGATGCCCTCCTTTCAGCTGGGGGTCTTCCTGACATTGGAACACTATTTCCTGACACAGACCCAGCCTTCAAAGACAGAGAAAGTAGCTTCTTCCTTCTTGTGGCTCTAAAAAAGCTCCATGAAAAGGGATACAAAGTAGACCAGGTAGACCTTACCATCGTTGCTGATGAACCAAAGCTCTCTCCCTATTATGTAAAGATGAAGAAAAATCTATCACGGCTCCTAAACCTTCCTGAAGATAGAATTTCTCTTAAAGCCCGAACGGCTGAAGGTTTAATCTTCCAAAAGGATAAGCCTGGGATCATGTGCTTTGCTTTGGTTCTCCTAACCTCCTTATAACCCCCCTTGTAAAAAATCACTTCTGTGTTAGCTTAACCACTTAGATAGAAGCTCCGAGTTCTTAGAGTCCTATCCTCTAAGGTCTCGTCTTCTATCAAAACTAACAAGGAGTTAGTGTCATGCGTAAAGTGCAGTTTGGTGATGTAGTTAGCATTCATTTGGTTGGGAGGACAGGCTCGGGTGAGGTGTTTGAGGACACCTATCAGTCTGAGCCCTTTGTGTTCGAGGTTGGCTCACCTGAGATCATCCCCGGTCTCTCAGAAGCCGTAGTAGGTATGTCTGAGGGAGAAGAAAAGGAAGTGGTCATACCTTCTGATAAAGCCTTCGGTCCAAGAGACCCAAACCTTGTCCGGACAGTGTCAAGGGCAGGGCTTGAGCTTGATGTTGAGCCAGAACCAGGTATGTTTCTTTCCTTGATCCTTGACACTCCCCACGGTGAAATAACCATACCGGCAAGGGTAGTCGAGGTAACCAAAGAAGAAATTACCCTTGACCTAAACCCACCCTTAGCCGGAGAAGACCTCTACTGTAGCATTAAGCTCGTCCGAATTCTGAACGAATAATTAAATGAGACCCCTCGCCTTGCGGCTCGGGGTGACAAAAAAGGGCTCGGGGCGACAAGGGTATGAAAGGGCGACCGAGAGGTCGCCCTTTTAAGGTATTAAATTTCGCAGCCTTTACTTCTGAACTTTTACCTTAATAACAAAAGGTATAGCCAAGGCTTGAAAAACAACGGAGCATACCACCATAAAGAGCGGAGAGTAATCATAAAGAAAGCCAAGGAAAAAGCTTCCTAAGAACCAAAACCCGCCAAAAAGGGCGTTGAAGATACCGTAGGCGGTCCCTCTCTTTTCCTTTGGAACAAGCTCAGCAATCGTCGCACGGACGATTGATTCTTGAGCCGAAAGACCTATGCCCCAGAGGATAACACCAAGAATAACCAAAGGCTCATCCCCAAGGATAGACAGAGGGATAGCCCAAAGAGAAAGAACTAAGGCTAAAAGCAGGGCTTTCAGCTTTATTCTGTCATAGAGATAGCCTAAGATAAGGGCAGAGATGGCGTCAACCCCCATGGCTAAGGTGTAGAGCAAGGGAATCCAGTTCTTATCAAGGACTTTAGCCTTTTCCCAGTGAAAGCTTATGAGGGCAAAGTCCAAGAACCCAAAGGCAAGAAAGCCCATACCAAAGGCATAGAGCCAAAAATCCCGTGGTAGCCTTTGTTCTAAAACTTGTGCTTGCTTTGTATCGGCTTCAAATTTTGCTGGAACTGCAAAGAGAAGACGGGCGATAAAAAGAAAGGTTAGGGCTAAAAGGGCTGGTCCTAAAAGAAAGGAAAAAGCCTCTTTGTAGCCAAAGCCAAGGTAAAAGACTAAAAAGATGATGAGGGGTCCGACCAAGGCTCCAACTTGGTCTAAAGCCTCATGCAACCCAAAGCCAATTCCTCGTCCTATCTTTTTTGTGGCGTAGGAAAGAAAGGTATCCCTTGCTGGAACCCTTAAAGCCTTACCAAACCTTTCTAAAATGATGAGCATCAAGGCTATCTGCCAGGTTGTGGCTAAAGCTAAGGCTGGGATGGCTAAAAGGTTTATACCGTAGCCAAGGATGGTAAAAAGCCAGTATCTTTTAGTGCGGTCTGCAAGGTAGCCTGAAATAAGCCTTAAGGCATACCCAATGAATTCGCCAAACCCTACGGCGAAGCCAACCGCCGATGCGGTCGCTCCAAGGTATAGAAGGTATGGTCCAGTGATGCTTCGCGCCGCCTCATAGGTCATGTCCCCAAAGAGGCTAACCAAACCAAGGAGGAGGACAAAATATAGGGCTTTTTTAACCTCGGAGTCCTTGTAGGATTTAAAAAACATTTATTTTATCCTTTTTCTTTCAATTATAATAACAGAGCAATGAGCTCTTTCTACCACCTTGTCTGCGATGCTCTCTAAAATCCTTCTTCTTAAGGAAGAATATTTGCTTTGACCCAAGATGATGAGGTCTATCCACAGCTCTTCTGCAGTGTGAAAGATTACCTTAGCCGGTGTACCAAAGCGAATGAGGGTTTGGACCTTAAGGTCCTTCCCCTCAAAAAGCCTTTTCTCATCGCTTAGCACATCAGCGTAGTATTTCTTTGCCTGCTCCTTTGCCTCTTCAACCTCAGATATGGTCTCAGCATACTCTGTGATGCTTGCCACAGAGAGAACAATGGCCTCAGCCTTTAGCTCCTCAGCAAGGTGTAGCCCCTTTTTCAAGGCTGAAAGCGAGCCTTCATAGCCATCATAACTGATGAGGATTTTTTTAAACATGTCTTACCCTCCCCATGTTAGGTCTTCTTCTCAAACTTGTCAAGGTCTTCCTTTCGCGGAAAGAAAAAGCTTTGGGCAATGAGCGTTGGGATGATAGCAGTAAAGGTAATCGCCACAACGAGGAGAGAATACTGGGTCTTATCAATTATTCCATTTTTAAAGCCATAGAGTGCAAAGATGGTTCCAAAGGTTAGTCCAGTGCTCATAAGCATGGTGTTATACATGTTTATTCTTGGAGTAAACTTAAAGAGCATTCCTGCGGGATAGAGACCCAAAAATTTGCTTACCGTTTTGGCTAAGAAGAGAACGACCAAGACTCCCAGGCTTCCTAAAACTGCCTTTAGGTCAACGAGGCTTCCTGCCTTCAAGAAGTAAAATGGTGTAAGAAGGGCGATGGTTTCTGCTCTCAAGCGCTTAACAAGCTCCCTGTTTTTTAAGAAGAGGTTTGCCAAAACCGCCCCTACGAGATAGGCTGGAAGAACGGCTTCGCTCCCTCCTTTCACCGCAAGTAACGCAAGGGCGCAGAGGATAACAAAGGTAAACTTGACTTCTGGCTCGCTTGGATGGTTCTCAACCAGGGCAAAGTATCTTTTCGGAATCGGCGGAAGAATAAAAAGGACTACTGCAGTGACGACAGCAAAGAGCCAAAAGTAAAAGCCGATTTCAGCAAAAAGTAATCCAAGGACAATGACTGTTCCAAGGTCCGTAACAAAGAAGGTAGCTAAAATGAGCTTCCCAAGTGGTCTTTCATTAAGCCCGCTCTCTATTATCACCGCATAGACAACGGCAACTGAGGTAGTAGAAAGGGCGATCCTTGCAAGCTGAGCCTGCTGTTCAAAAATGTTTTTGTTTAAGCCCTCCCGCTGTCAGCCAGAGCCTCTTTTTTCGTCACTCTGAGGCGTTAGCCAAGTGGTCTCCTCATGAAGCGTCATCACGAACTAAGTAGGGATCCTTTCGGTACTTTCGTGCCGAGGAAAGACATGTATGGGCTGTCACCCGAGCCGTAAGGCGAGGGGTCTCCCTCTAAGACGTCGCCCCAAACGAAGTGATAGATACCTCATTATCGCTCTGCAGGACAAAGTGGGGGGACTTTTTGAACAGCCCTTAGCATTTTATGAAAAAGAGTCAAACAGGTTAAAAGTTGTTGAATAACCCCTTTTTTAAAGTAAAATTTACTTGGCAAGTTGCTTGTTACTTAGCAAGTTGCTTGGGGTTTTTTGATAAAACCCATTGATTTACTATGGTGGCAGCCTTGCTCTTTGTTGTCCCGAGCTTAACGAGGGAGCCCTTTGTTCGGAGGGACAAATAAAGGTTCAGGGTGATAAGTAGGATAGGCTTAGTGTGAGAGAAAGGAAGGGGTTCAAGGCGTAATAAGACAAAAGGAGTTAAGGATGGGCTTTCAAGATAAGCCAAAAAGGATTGTTCTAGCCTACTCTGGGGGGCTTGATACCTCGGTCATTCTTCACTGGCTAATCGAGACTTACTCTGCCGAAGTAATCGCCTTTACCGCAGACCTTGGTCAAAAGGAAGACTGGGAAGAGGTTAGGAGGAGAGCCTTAGCTGTTGGGGCAAAGGATGTTGTCATCCTTGATTTGAAAGAAGAATTTGTGAAAGATTATGTGTTCTTTGCCATAAAGGCTAACGCAAGGTATGAAGATTGGTATTTGATGGGAACATCCCTTGCAAGACCACTTATTGCCAAAGCCCAAGTTGAAGTAGCTAAAAAGTTTGGAGCTGATGCCGTAGCCCATGGAGCAACCGGAAAAGGAAATGACCAGGTTCGGTTTGAGCTCACTTACCAAGCCCTTGCCCCAGACTTAAAAATAATTGCCCCTTGGAGGATATGGAATTTTAAGGGAAGAAGCGACCTCATCCGCTACGCTCAAGAGAAGAACATCCCCATTCCTGTAACTCCAGAGAAACCCTACAGCATAGACGCAAACCTCTTTCATGTAAGCTATGAGGGCGGGATCCTTGAAGACCTTTGGCAAGAACCACCAGATGACATGTTTATTCTGACCGTGTCTCCTGAAAAAGCCCCTGACAAACCCGAGTATGTTGAGATTACTTTTGAGAGAGGGGAGCCTATCGCCATAAACGGAGAGGAGCTAAGCCCGGCAGAGCTTCTCTTACGGCTAAACGAACTCGGCGGAAAACACGGCATCGGACGAGTAGACATGGTGGAAAACCGGTTTGTCGGGATAAAAAGCAGAGGCATATACGAAACACCAGGAGGAACAATTCTTCACATTGCTCATCGGGCTTTAGAGCAGATAACTCTTGACAGAGAGGTTATGCGGCTAAAGGATCAACTAATGCCGAAGATAGCAGAGCTTATATACTATGGCTTCTGGTTTAGCCCGGAGTTCTTGGCGCTAAAGACCTTCGTTGAGCACACCCAAGAGAGGGTTTCCGGAGTAGTAAGGTTAAAGCTTTACAAAGGAAACTGTATACCCGTTGGAAGAAAAAGCAATAATAGCCTCTACAAGCCCTCCCTTGCAAGCTTTGACGAAGCTGGCGGCTACGACCAAAAGGATGCAGAAGGCTTTATAAGACTACAATCCCTAAGGCTTAAAAACTACTTTCAGAGGGAGGAGGTCTTTTTCTGTCATACCGAGCGAAGCGAGGGACCCCCGCTTAAAAACTACTTTCAAAAGGAGGAGGTATAAACATGAAGATATTCGTTGATACTGCAAAGATTGAAGAGATTAGAAAGGTTAAAGAATGGGGGCTTCTTGACGGAGTAACAACTAACCCGACCCTTCTTTCACAAACAGGGAAACCCTGGAAAGAAGCAGCCCTTGAAATCTTGAAAGAAGTCCCAGACAAACCTGTCTCCCTTGAAGTCATCGCTACAGACGCAGAGGGCATGATAAAAGAGGCAAGGGCTCTTGCCAAAATGGGAGACAATGTAGTGATAAAGATCCCTTTTACAACTGAGGGACTAAAGGCTATAAAGGCTCTTTCCGCAGAAGGAATCAAAACCAATGTAACCCTTGTCTTTTCTGCTCTTCAAGCACTTGTTGCAGGAAAGCTTGGGGCAACTTATGTTTCTCCCTTCCTTGGAAGGGTTGATGATATAGGGTATGACGGGATGCTTGTTCTTGAAGAAATAGTGCGGATCTACGATGTTTACGGATTAGAAACCCAGATCATTGCTGCAAGCATAAGGCATGTAGACCATGTTAGAAGATGCGCCCTCCTTGGTGTCCACATTGCAACTATTCCTTTCAAAGTTATCGAGCAGATGCTAAAACATCCTTTAACGGATATCGGGCTTAAAAAGTTCCTTGAGGACGCAAACAAGGCAGGGATAAAGATTTTGGAGTAAAAACCTTAAAGAGGGGGGGCATGAAAATAGGGTTTGTTGGTTTAGGGCTTTTAGGTAGCGCTATGGTAAGGAGGCTATCATCTCAAGGCGTTCCCCTTATCCTTTGGAATAGAACCTTAGATAAAGCAAAGACCTTCGGTCTACCTTACACCAATACTTTAGCTCAACTCTTTGAAGAGAACGAGGTCATATTTTTGTGCCTTAGGGATAGCCTCGCCGTAGAAGAGGTATTGAAAGAGGTTGAGCCAAATCTTTCAGGTAAGGTCGTCGTTGATACTACTACTAATTCTTACTTTAACGTTCTAAAATTTCACAAATTCGTTCAAAATAAAGGAGGTGTTTATCTTGAATGCCCAGTGTTGGGTAGCGTTATCCCTGCAGAACGAGGGGAGTTAACCATACTCGTTAGCGGAGAGGAAGAAGTCTATAAAAAGGTAGAAGGTTTGCTCAACCTCCTTGGAAAGAAGATAATCTACTTTGGAGAGCCTGGCAAAGCAACCAAGGCAAAGCTTATCAATAACTATGTATTAGGGCTCTTTATGGAAGCCATTTCTTCAACCTTGGTCTTAGGCGAAAGGGTTGGCCTTAGCAAAGCTGAGGTCTTAGAAGTTTTGGAAAACGGCGCGGGGAATTCATACCTTCTAAAAGTAAAGAAAGCAAAGCTCTTAGAAGAAGACTTTTCTCCCCATTTCTCAATAAACAACCTTTATAAAGACTTAAACTACGCTGAGGAGCTCTTCAAAAGCTACAATGGTATAGCCTTGGAAGGGAGCGTAGTAAGAGAGGTCTACAAGCTTTGCGTTGCTATGGGGCTTGGGGAAGAGGACATCTCGGCAGTCTACGAAGCTCTAAAAAGGTTAGTTCAAGCTCCCGTAGCTATGAAGTCCTGAAAGAAAAAAATTCACGCCAAAGTAGGTAAAGAGAACAGAAATAAAGCCGATTACATTCAGCCAAGCTATCTTTTTTCCGCTCCAGCCTCTGATTATTTTAGCATGGATCCCGCCTGCGTAGATTAGCCAAGTTATGAAAGACCAGGTTTCCTTCGGGTCCCAGCTCCAGTAGCTACCCCAGGCTTGGTCTGCCCAGATGGCTCCGGTTATTATCCCAAGGCTTAGCCAGAAGAAGCCAAAGAGCATGCTTCGGTAGATAAAGCTTTCAAGGACGTTTTTTTCAGGCAGATACTGTTTTAAAGTTTGATTGTTGCTGAGAAGATAAAAGATAGCTACGGCAAAAGCTACAGCAAAGGCACCGTATCCAAGGAAGCAGGTGATGACATGGGCGATGAGCCAGTTGCTCTTCAAAGCTGGGATCAAGGGTTTGATCGTGGAATCAGCAACAAAGGTAGCAAAGGCCATGATCAGAGAATTTAGTATAAAAACTAAGCTTCCGAAAATCCTCCTTTGTAAGCGAAGCTCCCAGAAAAGATAAAACCCTGCCACGCAAAGCCCAAAGAACACAAGAGATTCGTAGAGATTAGAAAGAGGGACATATCCAAAGCCAGTTTGATGGGTCTGTATCCAGCGGACGATAAAGGCATAAAAGTTAGCGATAAACCCAGTCCAGGCTATGACGGAACCATAAAAACCTCCCTTTTCCCATTTGAATATCCAATGAATTAAGTAGACCACCCCAGCGAAAAGATAGATAAAAGTTACCAAACTAAATATCAGGGAATTGTCGGGAAGAAAGGTCTTTTCTTTAAAAGCTAAAAGAATATATAAAATTCCGGATAAAATCAATCCTAATACAGGCTCTTTAGCCAACCTCATAAAACCTCCTTTAAAGACTTTAAAATCAAATTTACTCTAATCTTTTTGTTTAGCAATAACATCATTTTCTTTCTCTTTAAGAGCCTAAAGGATAGACCCTTAAAGAGAAGCCCCTCACTACGGATAAGTTTATACTAACTGGCATCTAAGCTATTTTATAGGTATAATAAATTTTTAATAATCTTACCTTAGGAGGAACGGAAATGAAGTTTCTCAGCAAGAGATATCTTTTCACTCCTGGGCCTGTGCCCGTTGCCCCTCAAATCCTTTTAACTCAGGCTCAGCCCATAACACATCATCGCTTGCCAGAGTTTTCAGAAATTTTGAAAGAAATCCGCTCTGGGCTTCAGTATCTATTTCAAACAAAAGAAAGGGTCTACTTTTTTGCCTCGTCAGGAACAGGAGCCATGGAGGCTGCTATAACAAATCTTTTCTCTCCCGGGGATAAGGTCATCGTCGTTGAAGGGGGTAAGTTTGGTGAAAGATGGAGAGAGCTTGCTGAAACCTTCGGTCTAACCCCAATTACTATAAAGGTTCCCTGGGGAAAAGCCGTTGACCCTTCCGATGTTGAAAGAGCTTTAAGAGAGCACCCTTCGGCAAAGGCAATACTTGTTCAAGCCTGCGAAACCTCAACGGGAGTTAAACATCCCGTTCCTGAGCTTGCAAACCTCTGTAAAGAAAGAGACACAATTCTTGTCGTTGATGGAATAACTGCGGTGGGCGTATATCCTCTTCCCATGGATGAGCTTGGGATAGATGTTTTGATCACAGGGTCGCAGAAGGCTTTAAGCCTTCCTCCGGGGCTATCTTTCATTGCCCTCTCTCAAAAGGCAAGGGAGCTTGCTAAGAGCTCAAAGCTCCCAAAATATTACTTCAGCTTAGCGAAAGAAGATAAAGCCTATGACAAAGAGACAACAGCTTTTACCCCTGCAGTGAGCCTCCTTATTGCCTTAAGGGAAATGCTGAACCGGATCAAAGAGCTTACCCTTGAGAGGCTCTTTGCCCATTACCAAGCCATTAGCTCTGCCTGTAGAAAAGCCGTCTCAGCCCTTGGGTTATCAATTTTCCCTGAAGTCCCCTCAGAGTCTTTAACGGTAATAAAGGCTCCTGATGGCTTGCCAACCGGAGATTTTCTAAAATTCGTGCGAGATAAGTGGGGTATAATCTTTGCTGGAGGGCAAGACGCTCTAAAAGGCAAGATCATCCGCATAACCCACATGGGTGACCAGTCTCCCTTTGACCTCCTTATCGCCATCTCAGCCCTTGAGCTTGGGTTAAAACACTTTGGAATTAAAGTTGAGCTTGGGCTTGGAGTTAAGACGGCAGAAGAAGAGCTTTACTCCTACTTAGCAAAGTTTTAAGAATGTTTCTTTCGGACAACTTTAAAGTAAGCATAAAGACCTATGATAACGAGAACCCCTATGATTAATCCGAATGAACCCTTGTGCAAGGCTGATTTTAGGAGTTCTTCGTTTTTGCCAAAGTAGTATCCGCAGAGGGCAAGGAAGCTGCACCAAATTAAGGCACCAAGGGTAGTGTAAAGACTGAAAAGAAAAAGAGCCATCCCTGCTAAACCTGCAGTGATAGAGATTACATGCCTTGTTCCGGGAAGGAGCCTCCCCACGAAAGTGCTGATGTGCCCATGGTTACCCCAAAAGTGTTCAACCTTTTTGAAACTCTCTTCAGTCAAGAGAAGATACTTCCCATACCTTCTGATAAACCTTAGAAGGGCTGGTCTTCCAAGTTTTAGGGCTAAGTAGTAGTTTATCAGGGCACCAGCTAAGGAGCCAAGGGTGCCAGCTAAGATCACGCCAACGAGGGAAAGTTTTCCTTGGCTTGCAAGGTAGCCAGCCGGGGTCATGATCACCTCGCTTGGAATGGGCACAAGGGTTGACTCTAAAGCCATAAGAAAGAAAACTCCTGCATAGCCGCTCTTTTCAAAAAGGAACAGAAAATATTCAACAATGGATTTGATGTAGACTTCCATCAGCGCCTAACCTCTAAACCGTTTTCTAAAGTGTTTCCCAGTTACCGCAGTTTGGGCAGATCCAAGCAACAGCGCTTGCGCAAACAAACTTCTTTTGTTCAGCCATTAAGCACTCTGCGCATAGAGTAAAGCCACATTTTCGACAAACATAACAAAGAGGTTTCTCTTCCCCGCAGAACTCACAGGTTGCCTCAGCTACCTTTTTCTTTGCTAAGAACCTTTCTCCCTCTTTAGCCATTCCTTCAATTATAAACTTAGTAAAACCCTAAGTAAAGGACCATAGCAGGTGAGCATCTCCTCTCCCATAGCTACTCCAGAAAGCTCTATTATTTGTCTAAACAAGGTTAGCAAAGGAGACCTCGCGAAAAGGCAGAAGTAAGACTCTTTTTAAAATCCCAAGGTGCTAAACACCGAGGGACCTCAAGACATGAAATCGTAAAAACTCCTTCCTAAGCAGAAAAAGAAGGCGCATTTGTTTTGGCTTTTATTTGGGTTTTGCTGGAAAATAGAGTTTTTTTGCAGGAAAGACGAAGGCTTTTCCTCCCTTGTGAAGAGGAACCCGCCAAAATTCCTTATACCCATAATCGTCAAAGTCTTGAGCTCTCCAATGCTTTACCTCCCCGATGTAAAAAATAACCTCTCCAACCTCAACCTCTTCTATAACCTTACATTCAAGATTAGCCAAAGCCTGAGGAATGAGCGGCACATCCAAGGCTTTGCCAACCTCTATCTTAATATCATAGGCCTCTACTTTATTCAATTCACGACCGCTAACCGTTCCCACCTTCCAGATAAGCTCTATGTCCTCAGTTATGTTTACCGAAAATTGTCTGTATTTATGGATGAGCTCCCGAGTGTAGTGCTCTTTGTCGCAGGCAAAGCCAACAGAAGGCACATCCTCAGCTATCGGAGTAATCCACGAGCAAGCCATAAAGTTGATTTCCCCTGCTTTAACGTTTCCGCTACCTATAAGAACAACCGGTCTTGGATGTAAAGTTCTGTAAAACTTATCCATATATAAATCCTCCCTTCTCTATTGTCAAAATTACTTCCCTTTATGAAAGTTTAGGATGGTTGCCATGTAGACAATAAGTATGGATGAAGCCTTTTTTAACATGCAGAGTTTAAATATCTCTTTAAGAATTTTTCCTTGCAGGTTGTTTTAAGGATGTGGGCAGACGGATAAACCTTTAAAACCTCTTTACAAAGCAACACAAAGGCTAAGTGAACAAGGTCCGTTGGGTCAGGGGGAGCTGCCTCATGAGAAGTTAGAATAACGCCGTCTTTCTGATAAGGTGAAATAAGGATAAAAAACCGTTCCTTAAGGGAGCCTTCTTTGACTAATAGGTCAACAAGCACGCCATCATCTTTAAAGTAGACATCAAGAATTTTAACCAAGTTTTCCTCTTTTTGGTAGATAATCCCCCTTGGTAGGGTTTCATAAAGTTCCTTGAAATCCGGTTGTTGATTGAGCTTTAGGATGTTAACGATGGGCAAGAGCTCATCTCCCGAGATTTTTAATAAAGGATAATAATCTTTTACCCAGTTTGGAAGCTCAACTCTTTTTATTTTTTTAAAACCTGTGAAGTATAATGTCCGACCTAAAGAAAGCCATTTTTTTGCATACTTTGTAGGATAGAAGTCTTCTACTTCGGTTCTTATAACTTCCTCCCAGAAAGGGGCAAAGGCTCCTGTTTTCAAGAAGAACTCAACAGTTTGTTCAATGTAGGGCTTGTAATCCGTTGCCATGCGAAAGAAGCCAGAAAGTTTTAACCTATCAGCTAATAACCATGGAAAGGCTTCATTAACTAAGCGATTTTTAGCCTTCTTTCTTTTTATCCAAGGGTCTGGGAAGTTTAAATAGAGCCCAGAGATTGCCTCAGAGGTGAAGGCTTTGCAAAGAAACTTTGCCCCCTCCATCGAGATAAGCCTAACGTTTTTAAGTTGAGCCTTTTCTATTTTTCTTACCGCGCTTCTTAAGACTTCTCGAGAGTAATCAACTCCTACGAAGTTGACCTGTGGATTGTTCTTTGCCATCTCAAGGATAAAATCCCCCTTGCCAACCCCAATTTCAACATGGATGGGGTTTGAGTTTTCGAAGATTTCCTGCCAGTTTGGATAAAAAGGGAGGTCCTTTTCTTTAAGGTAGAGCCTACTCATACCTCAATAGTGTAATCTTCTTGAAATTTTAAGCAATTGGTATATTTTTAATTTTGAAAAGGTGGAGGCCGTAGCTCAATGGTAGAGCACCGGGCTGTGGCCCCGGGTGTTGCGGGTTCGAGTCCCGTCGGCCTCCCCGTTAACTAAAGTTGCGAGGTTCAAAAAAACCGTTCAAATATTTTTTTCTAAGACTTTTTGCATTTCTCCTTTTTAATACCTTTACCGCACTGCCTGCTTTCAGATCTTCTACCGCATCTACCCTTTTTAGGTTTTTCCTCGGCACCAGCTTCGGTTATAGGAGCATCCTTTTGTTCTAAGAGCCCGTATTTTGAAAGAACAATCCTTTCTGCTTCTAACCAGTTTTCTAAATCCCTGCCAGGAATGCATCCGCTTTTCTCGTAGAGCTCATAGGCCACTCTTCTAATCTCTTCCTCCAAAGCCTTCCTATCCATGACCGACCTCCTTTTTTTAATATTTTACTTAGCCTATAAAGCTTCTTTCATTCATTCGCATATTTTAATATTTGGTCTTTTTTTATTACTCTTATGAGATTTGTAGAACCGGGCTTCCCTATGGGATAACCCATTGTTAAAACTAATATATCATCTTCTTTTATCAATTCTTCCTGATAGGCTTTTTTAATAAATTCTTTTATCATATCTTCAGGCTCTTCTTTTTCTGATAAAACCATGTATGGATAGATTCCCCAAATTATTTTCAATGTTTTTAGGGTTTTTTCATCATGCACGTTTGCTATGATAAGAGGCTTTGGTCTAAATAAGGCAACTCTTTTAGCTGAGCTCCCAGACTTGGTAAAGACTATTACAGCTTTTGCACCCAATTCTTCAGCCAAAATACAACTACTATGGGCTATAGCAAAATCTGGAGAAACGGGCTTTATTTTTTCTAGTTTATTCTCATAAAACTTTTCAGCTTCCTCAATTATTTTTACCATGGTTTGAACAGCCTCAACAGGATAATTACCAACTGCGGTTTCATCAGAAAGCATAAGAGCATCTACTCCATCAAATACAGCATTTGCTATGTCTGAAACTTCGGCTCTTGTTGGCATGGTAGAGTTTATCATTGAAGTTAGCATTTGAGTAGCAATTACTACAGGAATACCATGTTCTCTTGCCTTTTTTGTAAGAATTTTTTGAACGATAGGAATTTTTTCTACAGAAATTTCAACGCCTAAATCACCTCTTGCCACAATCAAACCGTCCGAAGTTTCTATAATTTTATCTATATTTTCTAAAGCTTTTTGGGTTTCAATCTTGGCCAAAATAGGGACTTCTCTATCAAATTTTTTAATAATTTCTTTAGCATTTAGTATGTCCCTTTCAGTTCTTACAAATGAGAGGGCAACAAAATCTACCCCTTCTTTTAGACCAAACTCCAAATCTTTTTTATCTTTTTCTGTTAAAGCTTCTATCGGAATTTCACCACCGGGAAGGTTAAGCCCTTTCTTGGAAGAAATAACCCCTCCTTGAATGACCTCTGTTATTATTTTTTCGGGTCTTTTTTCTGTTACTCTAACTTTTATTATTCCATCTGCTATAAAAATTAAATCATCCTCCTTAACTGCTTTCAAAATTTCAGGATGGTCTATGTACACCTTACCAACCTTATCTTTCTTTTCACAAAAAATAGGCTCTCCATAAATTTCTAAAATTTCCCCTTGATACAAAGGAAATGGATTTTTTACTTCCCCTATTCTTATTTTTGGTCCGGAAAGGTCTTGTAGAATGGCGACTGTTCTTTTAAGCTCTAAAGCAGCCTTTCTAATTCTTTCTATATTTTCCTTATGATAATTTACATCTCCATGGGAAAAATTGAGCCTAAAAACATCAACTCCTGCTTCAATAAAGGCTTTAATAATTTGAAGATTCCTTGAGGTTGGACCAATGGTGGCAATAATTTTAGTCTTTCTCATTTGCCTTTTAATATACTTCTTTTTCAAAAATCATACAATAAAAAATGATTATTCAAAAATTAATCCGAAACTTGTTCGTAAAAAATAATTGGGTCGTTTTCAACTTGCCTGATATAATAAACTCCTTTTTCTAAGATTTCTAAGATTTTAAAAGGATGGCAATTCCTTAGGCTGTTTCAAAAAATATTCTATTGTGCAAACTTAATATTTAAAGCTTCCTATTTGGAATTTGGAGCGAGCCTAAAGAGCTCTTTTTGGTATTTCAAATACCATGAAAGGTCTTCATCGCAATAATGTAGAAGCGAGCCCCTGCTCTTACTGTACAAAACATTTACGAAAACATTTACAAAACATCAATTACCTCCCCTTTTTATGTCAAAAATATACAATGCTTCAGGAAGTTTAATATAAACCTAAATTAACAAAAGCTATTATATGCACAATGTTGTTCAAAAATTTTACAATTTCATCCTTAATGTACTATACTAATTCTTAAAAGCTTAAACCTACTAATCGATAGGAGGAGCTTGCCATAAAAAAGACTGAAGTCATCATCAAACCTTTTAAGCTTGACGACGTAAAAGAAGCCCTCGTAGCCATAAGGATCCACGGGATGACTGTAACCGAAGTTGAGGGCTTTGGTAGACAAAAAGGGCAGGTGGAGGTATACCGTGGGACTGAACTCGAGGTCCTTTTCGTCCCAAAGGTCAAGGTGTAGAGCTTGTCGTCCCTGACCACCTAGTTGATAAGGTGGTAGTTGAAGAGACCATCAGAATAAGAACTCGGGAAAAAGGCGAATCTGCAATCTAAAAAGAGGGGGTTGCTATAATCAAAAATGTAAAAGAAGAGGGTCCGGGTAGCATTGAAGACTTTCTTAAAGAAATTTCAATCCCTTTTAAAATCTTTGAAGCCGAGCTTGGAGAGTTTCCAGCAAGTCTTAAAGAATATAAGTAAAGTTTTACACTGGCATGGTGATATCCTTGACCTTCCTTCCGGGGCTATTCACTTGGCAAGCTCTGACCTTTACCAAAATCAAGCTTTCAAGTAGAAAGACCGGGTGTATGCCTTACAGTTTCATGTAGAGGTAACAGAAGACCTTTTATCCACATGGTTTGAAAACTCTCCTCTTAAGGAAAGAGTCCTTTCTGAATTCCAAACTCTTAAATCAGAATATTCGAAAAGGGCAAAAACTTCTATCATGCTTTTTTTAAATGATTACTCAATATTTAAATCGACTTTGAGTAAAGCATAATAAAATCAGGTTGACCGAGTAATAAAAAAGTTTTATAATAAAACTAAAACTTTTAACTTAGCCTCAAGGGACCTTAGGGGGTAAAAGAAGGCATGGGTGGTCGGTCGAGAAAATCTCAGCTTAAACAAAAGCTTGCTCGCTACTATAAAGAAAGGGAAAATCCTCTTGCTGTTTTGGCTCTTTATGATGAGATTGTTCGCCTAAATCAGCCTAAACTTAACGAGCTCCAGAAAAATCTTGAATATCTAAGAGAGCTTGACGAAAAGACCGAAGCCATTGAAGGGGTACGGCTTAACATTAGAAGATTTCATCACGAACAGGATAAAAAATTTGCTAACAGAGCCTTCTATGAAGCTTTGTATCCCATCACCTTAGAATACCGGTTTATGCCTCTTCAAGCCATTTTTGTCTGGTATCTAAGAGCCTTAGAGCTCGTTTACGGAGAAAAACCGCCAAAGATCCATATTAACAGATTGCAAAAATGGATCAAATACTGGCTTGGTAGCCTTAGCGAAGCCCAGGAGCTCCAGCTAAAGAGCTCCATCATATCTTGGATTATGAATCGTTTTACTTAAAACTTATGCCCCTTTTTTGGATCCTTTTATTTTTTCTCTTTCTTCCCAATAAATCATTTGCTCAAAAGCTTATCCTTTTTACGCCCGATGAGAAGAAACCCTCAGTCAACTCTCAGGTTAAGGGAGTGGACAACCCTTATGGAAAGGTAAAAGCTGAAAAAATATTTACCGTAGCCTACGGACAGCCTGCGTTTGCTAATTTTTTAGATTTTGCCCCGCCTGAAAGGGCTTTCTTGCTAACCCAAAACGGTAGTGTACGCCTAACTCCCCTCAGGAAGGAAATCTTCGACCCCTGGTTTAATAAACCAAGGATTGCCTATTCTTTAGCCTTAAAGCCTGACCTTCCGGGGGATTATATTCTGTGCATCGAGACTAAGAACATGATAGAGCCCGGAGATGTGGTTCGCAAACACTTCGCCAAAACGGTCTTTCATGTGGAAAAAGAAAAGGGCTGGGATAGGCTTTGTGGCTTTGATTTAGAAATAAAGCCCTACACCAGACCTTACGGTTTAGTTTCTAATGTAGTCTTTTGGGGGCGGGTCCTCTATCAAGGCGAGCCCATCTCTGAAGGCACGATCACAGTAGAAAGATTAAGGGTTAAACCTCTTGAAAAGCTTCCAAAGTTAAGAACAGGTGAGATAAACTTTCCAGTGCTGCAAAAGACAACCCTTCTTAGGGAGGATGGCTCCTTCTTTGTGAGCTTTGAAGAGGAGGGTTGGTGGGTTGTAAGCTTCACTTTAAGAAGAGGAGTTATTACCTACGGCAACCAGGAATACCCCTTTGAGCTTTCAACCCATCTTTGGGTGTATGTATTCCCTCAAGAAGAGGATAAAGCTAAACAAGAGGAACATAGGGGAAAGAAAAAGCGCCTCTCCTCTCAAATGTGAACTAATAGCTTAAGGGACAAAGAAGGAAGTTGCAAACTGCAGATTTTGCTATATATTTTATATACAAATTTCTGCCCCCATCGTCTAGTGGACTAGGATACTGGCCTCTCACGCCAGAGACACGGGTTCGAATCCCGTTGGGGGCGCTTATCAATAGCTTTATCAATCCTTGTTTGAAGTAGACCTTCTTCTTGTTCAACCTTGGATATACGATTTCTCAGCTCATGACTTTTGGCTTAAGCCTTATGGTCTTTTAAAGCTTGGAGGTCTCTTAAGAAAGAGGGGTTATACGCTTGGGTTTGTTGACCTTTTAGACGCCTTTCATCCTGAGCTTCCAAAAAGACCAAAAAGAAAGCCCTTCGGAACGGGCTTTTTCTATAAAGAACCCATCCCTAAACCAAGCCCCTTTCTTGATGTGCCAAGAAGATACTTTCGTTATGGTTTGCCTTATCCCCTTGCTAAAAAGGAGCTCTCAAAGTATAAGCCCAAGGCTATCCTCACTTCCATAACTATGACCTACTGGTATCCAGGCTTATTTGCCCTTCTAAAGCTTCTGCAAGAGGTCTTTGGAGAAATACCAGTCTTCGTAGGCGGGATCTATGTCCGACTTCTCAAGGAGCATCTACAAGCCTTCTTAGAAAAGGAAGGCTTTTCACATGTTTTTCCAGTAGAATGTAAAGACTATGAAGAAGCTGTAAAGCTAATCGAAGAAAAGGTTAAGCCTTCAGGGCATCCTTATTCCTTGGATTATCCCATCTTTGACTTGCAACGGGAAATCCCCTACGTAGTTCTTATGACCTCAGAAGGGTGCCCCTATCGGTGCCCCTACTGCGCAAGCTACAAGCTATATGGTGGCTTTAAGGCCTATCCTACAGAGAGGATATTAGAAGAGATTATCTTCTGGCATAAAGAGCATAAGGTCGTTGACTTTGCTTTTTACGATGATGCCCTGCTTTACGATTTTCAAAACCACTTAAAACCCCTTCTTGAAGCTATCATTGACCTTGGGCTAAAGGTTAGGTTTCATACTCCGAACGCCATCCATGCAAGGTTCATAGACGAAGAGGGTGCAAAGCTTCTTAAACTTTCGGGTTTTACAACCGTGAGGCTCGGTTTAGAACGAATGGAAAAGCGCTTTGATGCTAAGGTTAGCATAGATGAGTTTATCTCAGCTATACACTGTCTAAGGAAAGCTGGTTTCCGGGAGGATAACCTCGGGGCTTATGTAATCTTTGGCATCCCTTATGAAGACTACGAGGAAGTAGAAAAGACTCTGCATTTTTTGTTTGAGCTCAGGGTCAAGCCTTACATAGCAGAGTTTTCCCCTGTGCCTGGAACCCCATTTTTTAAGCTCTGCCAAGAAGTTTCAAGGTATCCGATAGATGAGGACCCGATATTTCATAATAAGAGCATTTTTCCTGCCATGAAAAAGCCTGACTGGGAGAGGATTCAAACTATTAAAAACTTAGCAAGGGAAATGAGAAGAAGGCTTACCTCAGCATCTTAAGAAGCTTCTCATCCGCCTCGCAAAGGGGAAGGCTAAGAGCCTCATCCAAGGTAAAAAAGGAAGCAGACTCGGCTTCAAGGGGCTTGGGCTCACCAAGAAAGCTTTCGACTCGGAGAAGATGAAGCTCAAACTCTGTGTCCTTTGCTTTTCCATGGGTTGAAAGGTAGGGCTTTGCTGAGAGGACCTCGATCCCAAGCTCCTCCTTTAGCTCTCTTTTTAGGGCTGAAAAAAGGCTTTCTCCGGGCTCAACCTTCCCGCCAGGGAATTCCCATTTTCCGCCATCTATCTTTTCTTTTGGGCGCTTAACTAAAAAAATACGTCCATCCTTTTCTATCAACCCTGCAACTACTGTCCATTTTTTCATGATGAAGCTTTACCGAAAACTCTCTCAAAGATGTAGTCTACATGTTGAAGGTATTTATTTACATCAAAAAGGGCGTCAAGCTCGGAAGGAAGAAGAAGAGAAGCTACCCTTTCATCTTGCAAAAGAAGGTTTTTAAAGTTAAGGGTTTCATCCTGCCAAACCTTCATGGCCTTTTCCTGAACGATCCTGTAAGCCTCTTCCCTCGTCATACCTCTTTCAACAAGGGCTAAAAGGACTTGCTGGGAAAAAATGAGCCCCCGGAGAAGGTTTAAGTTTTTCTGCATCCTTTCAGGATAGACCTGAAGGTTCTTTAGCACATAGTTTAGCCGATGAAGGGCAAAGTCGGTCAAAGTTGTGGCAGAAGGGAAAATCATCCGTTCAGCTGAGGAGTGGCTAATGTCCCTCTCATGCCAAAGGACAACATTTTCTAAAGCTGGAAGAAGATAAGCTCTTATGGTTCTTGCTAAACCGCAGAGGTTTTCAGTGAGTATGGGGTTTCGCTTATGGGGCATGGCTGATGAACCCTTCTGCCCGGCAGTAAAAGGCTCCTCAGCCTCAAGCACTTCTGTGCGCTGAAGATGTCTGATTTCCGTTGCAATCTTCTCTATGGAGCTTGCTAAGATGGCAAGACTTGCCATGTATTCCGCATACCTATCCCTTTGGACTATCTGATTGGATATTGGGTCTGGCTTTAGTCCAAGCCTTTCGCAGGTATAAACTTCAACCTCGGGGTTTAGATGGGCAAAAGTCCCTACCGCACCCGAAATCTTACCCACGGAAATAGTCTCAAGGGCGGAAAGGAGCCTTTTTTTGTTTCTTTCCATTTCGGCATACCAGAGGGCAAATTTTAAGCCGAAGGTAATGGGCTCGGCATGAATGCCGTGGGTCCTCCCCACCATTACCGTATCTTTGTATTGAAAAGCCTTTTCCTTGAGTGTCTTTAGAACCTCCTCAAGGTCATCAAGGATGATCTCCATAGCCCTTTTTAGGCGGACAGCCATGGCGGTATCTAACATATCCGATGAGGTCATTCCAAGGTGGAGAAACCTTGCCGAGGGTCCTGCGATCTCGGCTAAGTAGGTAAGAAAAGCGATCACATCGTGCTTTGTTTCCTTTTCAATCTCTTCTACCCTTTTCACATCCTCAGGAGTAAAACCTTTTTCCATGTAGGGTGTAAGCTTCTCTTTGAGGATTTCATAATCTTCCTTAGGAACTTTGCCAAGCTTATGCCAAGCTTCCATGGAATAGAACTCCACAAGAAGCCAGGTGCGAAGCTTTTCTTCCTCACTCCAAAGTTTTTTCATGATGTCTCGGGTATACCTGGGAATCATTTGAGACTCCTTGAAGGAATTTTAAAATTGATTAGATGATAAAAACTGGCTGGGGGAGGAGGACTCGAACCTCCACACGTGGATCCAGAGTCCACTGTCCTGCCAATTAGACGATCCCCCAAATCTCTAAGATTTATTATAAAGATTTTTTACATTCCGTCAAGAGGAAACTCTCGCCTACCTGCTTGCGAAAATTCTACTCTTGGCTTAGAATTGGGAAAGGAGGGAAGATGCCAGGACCTAATAAAAAAGGCTATTTCGGAAAGTTTGGCGGTCGTTTTGTTCCAGAGACCTTAATGCCTTTGCTCTATGAACTCTCGGATTTCTATGCTAAGGTCAAAAAGGATAGGAGCTTTTGGCAGGAATGGAAAAACCTTCTTCAGGAGTATGCGGGGCGCCCCACTCCTCTATACTACGCCAAAAACCTATCCGAATACCTTGGCGGGCATATAAAGGTTTACCTCAAGCGAGAAGACCTTCTTCACACGGGTGCCCACAAACTAAACAACACCCTGGGACAGGTTCTCCTTGCTAAAAGGATGGGAAAAACTCGGGTCATTGCGGAAACTGGCGCTGGTCAGCATGGAGTGGCTACAGCCACGGCTTGCGCCCTCCTTGGACTTGAGTGCGTTGTCTACATGGGGGCAAAGGATGTAGAACGGCAGGCTCTAAATGTCTTCCGCATGAACCTTCTTGGAGCTAAGGTGATCCCGGTTGAGTCTGGCACCCAAACCCTAAAGGATGCCATAAACGAAGCCCTAAGGGATTGGGTTACCAATGTGAAGAACACTTTCTATGTCATCGGTTCTGTGGTTGGACCTCATCCCTATCCCATGATGGTTCGAGATTTTCAGTCAATCATCGGGCAAGAGACGAAGGCTCAGCTTTTAAAGAGAGAGGGAAGGCTTCCAGACTATGTGATCGCTTGCGTAGGCGGTGGCTCAAACGCGATGGGCATATTTTATCCCTTTGCCAAATACAAAGAGGTTCGGCTCATAGGGGTTGAAGCGGCAGGGCATGGCTTAGACACGGATAAACATTCAGCCACCTTAACAAGAGGCGAGCCTGGTATCCTTCATGGTATGCTAACCTACCTTCTTCAGGATAAAGTAGGGCAGATAAAAGGGGCTCATTCCATCGCCCCTGGGCTTGACTATCCAGGGGTTGGACCTGAGCATAGCTACTTTAAAGAAACAGGTAGAGCCATTTACACAGCTGTTGATGATAGGTCTGCCTTATCTGCCTTTCAAGTGCTATCAGAGGTTGAAGGCATAATCCCGGCTTTAGAGTCTGCCCATGCTATTGCTTACCTTATTGAACAGGCAAAGAACTTCCCTAAAGGGTCAATAATAGTAGTCAATCTTTCAGGAAGAGGAGACAAAGATGTCCCAAGCGTTAAAGCCTACCTTGAGGAAAAACCAGAACTAAAGGTAAAGGTCCGCCCCAATGCTTAAAGGTAAAGACAGAATTAAAAAGGCTATCTTAGCTCAAAAGTCTAAAGGAGAAGTTCCGCTCATCCCTTACATTACCGCTTTTGACCCAGACAAGGAGACGACTAAACGGATACTTTTTGAGATGGCGGAGGTTGAGCCTTGTTGTGTTGAGCTTGGCTTCCCCTTTTCAGACCCGGTAGCAGACGGTCCAACCATTCAAAAAGCTATGGTTAGAGCCTTAAAGAATGCTCCATCCCTTGACGAATACTTTGAGCTTGTAGCTGAAGTCCGGTCTCAAGGCTTTCAAATCCCAATCCTTTTGATGACCTATTACAACATCCTTTATCGCTATGGATTAAAGAGAGTTGTTGAAAAAGCCCTTTCGTCAGGAGTTGATGGTTTTATCGTACCGGACCTGCCTCTTGAGGAGATAGCCCCTTTTAAAAAGGAGCTTAAAGGCTCTTCCCTTGCCTTAGTCTTGCTTTGTGCGCCCACCACTCCTGAAGAGCGTATTAAACGAATTTCTAAGGCTACCTCAGGCTTTCTCTACTATGTCTCCTTGACAGGAATTACTGGAGCCCGGGACCGTTTGCCTGAGGACATCCGCCAAAGGCTCACCCTGGTAAAGAAGCTATCTTCTCAGCCTGTAGCGGTTGGCTTTGGCATCTCAAAGCCTGAGCATGTTCAGCTTCTTTCCCCCTATGCAGATGCTTTAGTGGTTGGAAGTGCCCTTGTTCGCCTCATAGAAGAGGATGCAAAATCCTCCCCCCGAGCCATTAAAAACTTCTTACGCACCCTTAAAGGCTCTCAATGACCCAAAGAGTCGTAAAGGTTCGCACCAAGCCTTCCTATGAGATAATCATCAAACCAGGGCTTCTTTCTGAGATACCCGAAGACCTAAAAGCTAACTTTTCCTTTGGCAAAGTAGCCATAATCACCGATTCTAATGTCGAAAAAATCTATGGAAGGACCCTGCTTAACCTCTTTCAAAGCTTAGGTATTTCAGCCGAGCTTTTTTCCTTTCCTGCTGGTGAGCAATCGAAAAACATGGACACGGTGGTTATGCTCTCAAGACACCTTATTAAATCTAACTTTGACAGAAAGGACTTCATTCTTGCCCTTGGTGGGGGTGTGGTAGGGGATGTAGCAGGCTTTCTTGCGAGCATCTATCTTCGCGGGATACCCTTTGTTCAGGTGCCAACAAGCTTGCTTGCCCAGGTTGATTCCTCAATAGGTGGAAAAACCGGGGTTGACCTTCCTGAAGGAAAAAACCTCCTTGGCACCTTCTATCAGCCGGTTCGAGTATACATAGACCCTGAGGTCTTAAAGACCTTGCCGGAGGTTAATCTAAGAGACGGCTTAGCTGAAGTGATAAAGTATGCCTGCACCTTAAAGCCAAGGCTTTTTAACTTCCTTGAAAAAAATCACAAGGCGGTCCTATCCCTTAAAGATAAAGCCCTCCTTCGGATAATCTATGATAGCTGTCAAGCAAAGGCACAAGTTGTTTCCAAGGATGAAAAGGAAAGCGGTTTGAGGCGGGTTTTAAACTTTGGACACACCCTTGGACATGCCCTTGAAGCCTATGCTGATTATAAGCTTCAGCATGGTTTCTGCGTAGCTGTTGGAATGGTCTTTGCTTGCAGGCTCTCAGAAAAGCTAAAGCTTGCACAGACGGGACTTACCGAAAGGGTAGAAAAACTTTTAAAGCTTTACCGATTGCCAACAAGGGTTTCGGAGCTTGGGTTAAAGGTAGATAGAGCCGATGTCCCAAAGATTTTAAGCTACTTTGGTCGGGACAAGAAGGTCTGGAAAGGAAAGCTTACCATGGTGCTTTTAAAAAACCTGGGCGATTTTGTCTTCTACGAGGTTTCAGAAATTAAAACCTTAGAAAGTGTTCTTGAAGAATTGCTTTAAGCTCTAACCAAACTTCCCCGTGTATTTCTTCCTCAATTCATTGACAAAATTAATAAATCGTTCTATAAATGAACTATGTTTGACTGGAGGAAGCTTCAGGTGTTTTTAAAGGTTTACGAGGCAAAAAGCTTCTCTCAGGCGGCAAAGGAGCTTTTTCTTTCTCAGCCTACGGTAACAATTCACATTAAGGAGCTTGAGGAACAACTTGGAGTTAATTTGTTTGAAAGAACGACAAGGAATGTTGTCCCAACAAAGGCAGGGCACATTCTTTATCAATATGGTGTCAAGCTTTGGCAGCTTTGGTCAGGATTAGAAAAGGAGCTCTTATGTCACAAGGACCCCGAAAGCGGTCGTGTGGAGGTTGGCGCAAGCACCATCCCTGGAGAGACAATTTTGCCCCCACTTATTAGAGAATTTAAATCCCTTTATCCAAAGGTCCAGGTTTACTTAAAAGTTACTGATACCCAAGATGTCGTCGAGAAAGTAGCGAATGGAGAGTTCGAATTAGGTATAGTAGGAGCCGAAATTCCTCACAAAAATCTCGTCTTTATCAAGTGCTGTGAGGATGAAATCGTTCTTATAGCGCCAAAACATTTTGAAAAGTCAGAAATATCGCTTGCTGAGTTGACCCAAATACCTCTGATAGCTAGAGAACCTGGCTCAGGCACCTGGAAAACTGCTTTGGATAGACTAAAAGAGAAAGGGATTTATCCCTCAGAGCTAAACATCGTTGCGGAAATGAGCTCAACCTCTGCAGTCAAAAGTGGGGTCAAAGTGGGCATTGGATTGGGTTTTGTCTCCAAACGCGCCATCGACCTTGAACTTGCTTTAGGGCTAATTAGAATCGTCAAGATAAAGGATTTCGAAATAAAAAGGCAATTCTATATAGTTCATCTTAAAAAGAAGCGCTTTACCCCACCTTCAGAGATATTTTACAATTTTTTATTGGAAAGCCTAGCTAAAAAGGAAAGCCTAGCTAAAAGGGTTTGATTTTTTTCACCGAAGGAGTGGTTTTTTTCTTTTGGACATGCTTTTCACCAAAAAGCACGCTCTTTAACCATTTAAACCCGAACTGAAGTAGTGCCAGGTCATCTTCCTTAATCTTTTTTAAGGTTTCTTCATCAACCTCAAAAATTTCAAGAAATTTAGAGTTAAAAATAAAATCTCTAAAGCGATCAGGGTTAGTGCTCACCATAAAGAAGAGTTCTATACTCTTTTCTGGAACCTCAATCGGTCCGAAAGACGCCTTTCTCATGATGATTTCAGCCCATTCCACGATAGGTTCTTCAGCCTCCGGTATCCCTTGAGACTGTCTGTATTCCTCAACAGTCATTTCTTTTCCGCTTTCAAGACCTTGGCAAAACCCTTCTTGCACCAGATAGTAAAAATCTTCAGTTCTTCTTTCATCGCGGTTTCTAAAAAGACCAAACCCAAGAGGATAATACCTACAAGCCAGAGGCCGAACAGGGTAGATGGTACATCCACCCTCTTCAAGGAAAGGGCAAGTTTTCTCAGCATCATCCCTCATTTTGAGCCGAGCTATAGGAAGTTCAGCTTTTGGCAGTAAAAAAGGCTCTGTGTAAAGTATTAAAAATTCATCGGTTGTAAGCTTCAAAAAATCGCGTATGCGAATTATATCGTAGGGCGTAAGGGGTAGGTATAAATCAGAACAACAGAGCTTAAAACATGGAACGTTTGGCTCGCAATGGAACAATATTTTAGATTTTCCGGTAAGCCTAATAGGCTGAATTATCTTATCAAAGCCTTTTAAAGGGACTATTGGCTCCATGAACTTACTCCTGTTAGTTTTTTTGTTTGAATTAGGATAGATTATAAATTACGTTTGTCAAGCAGGAATAGCAAATAAGTAATCCCAGAACTCTACTCTCGAGGCGAAAGGATTAAAGAAACCTTGTGTTTATACGCAAGTAGTCTCTATTATTATCTGCTTTCCATAAAAAAATATCCCCTCGGGGAATTCCCGAGGGGTAAAGTGAATAAATTAGCAACCTTCTACTTTTTTCTTCTTGGGCTTTTCTTCTTTCTTTGTGGCGTTGGCAGTAGCGTTGTCCTTCTTAGCATCTTTCTTCTCTGCTGCGACTGCAAACCCAACGCTACCAAAAGCAAAGGTCAAACCAACTAAAAGGGCTACGAGCTTCTTCATTGTTCCACCTCCTTTAGGTTGTTATTTTTTAACTTCAGCAAAAGCCTTCTTAATGTCTTCGTCCTTCACGCTCTTGTGGAGAGCCTTCTTAGCAGACTTGTTCCTTAAGAAATCAACGAGCTCGTCAGCGGACTTAGCCCCACTCTTCTTGATGAGCTCGGCAACCTTGTCCATGCTCTTGTGACACTTTACGCAGGTGTCAACCGCAAATACTGCTGAGCTTGAAAGGATAAGCCCAAGCATTGCTGCTAAACTCACTACCTTCTTCATAACCCACCTCCTCCTTTAAATTTTTTTAAATTTTATTTGGGGCTTATCTTTTGTCAAGCCCCAATCATATTATTCAAAAGCCATGCCAATTTAAAAGACCCTATACTCTTGGTAAACCTGTGAACCTCTGACAAAATTGCAATTTTTTAAAAGGATTTTGCTTACAATTTTGTCAGGGATTCTAGCTCTTTTAAATATTCTGAAAGCCTCTCTTTTTTCCCCTTTAAACCGAACTTTTTACGTAGGCGTTTTCGGTAAAAATCAACGGCACTTTTACTTAGACCGAGGACCTTGGCAATCTCTTCCGAAGATTTCCCCTCTTTCACCAAAAGGGCAACCTGAGCTTCCCTAAGGCTTAATCCTGATAATGGATGATACTTCTTTGCTTCTTCAAAGAGCGCCTCCCTAACTTCCCTTTCCAGGTCTAAAAGAGTGCTCTTCAACTCCGAAGGAAGATGGGGCATTATCAAACGGAAAAAAGGTATGATCTTATTTTCTAAAAGCACATAAAATTTGAATTCCTTACTTAAATCTTCGCTCGTTGAACCCTCTTTCTTTTGGGTTCCTTGGGCTAACCCTGACATAACTGAATAGTCTTTGGGCATTTCCTGATGAACGACCGCTATTAGCCTGGGTTTTGTTGGTAAAGGAAAAATGGTTAAAAGATAGGGTTGAGAGAGACCTTCTATATTTAAATAGTATTGCATAGAAAAAACTTCACTTCTTTTATCTAAGACCTCCTTCAACCCCTCTAACACTTTTCGAGCCGTATCATCCCCCTCATCTTTAGCCTTTTCGCATAATTCTAAATAGTTGTATCCGATGGTGTCAGGTCTGAAGAAAAGACCAGACTTTAACCCCTTATCGATCCATGCTCGGTTAACTTGAATGATTGTCCCATTTTCATCGAGAAGGGCAATAAGACCGGGAAAGGCTTGAAAAAAGGCTTTACCTATAGCGAACCTATCTTTTTGCCTTTTTAAAGGTCCCTTCTTTGGGAAATCAACTCCCTTCTTTGGCATTTTGCTTAGAAGTATTCTCCGTAGGTTTTGGAACTAAGCTTATACAGAAGGTAATGCGAAATTTCTGCTACCACAGAATCTATCAATCTTTCCATTGCTTCCTCTGAATAATAGGCGACATGAGGTGTAAGGATAAAGTTAGGATAACGAAAAAGATAAAGGGTTTGAAGAGCTTTGGTTAAGACCTCTGACGGGCAAATTTCCTTTAGAAAGCTTCCTTCAGTTAAAACCTTCTCGCCTTCAAAAACATCTAAAGCAACGCCCCCTTTAAGCTTTCCGTTTGCTAAAGCCCAGAGCAAAGCTGAGGTATCAACCACTGGACCTCGGGCTATGTTTATAAGCATCGCCTTATCTTTGACAAGCTTAATGTTTTCTAAGTTTATTAAATGCTTAGTCTCTTTGGTTAAAGGTACAGCAACAAAGACTACATCAGCAGAGGCTAAAAGTTGATCCAGACTAACATACCTTACTTTGTATAATTCTTCAAGCTTTTTATTAGGATTTAAATCGTAAGCGATGACTTCCATTCCTATTCCAAAAGCTATACGGCAGATGTGCGAACCGATGTTTCCCGTTCCGATAACACCAGCAACCTTGCCAAATAGGTCAACTCCCATCAACCCCTCACGAGAAAAATCAAAATCTTTCATCTTGGCAGCAGCAGTCCTAAGCCTCCTTGCAAGGGCAAACATAAGGGCAATGGCATGCTCAGCCACAGTAACGCTTGCATAAACCGGAACATTAGAAACCTCTATCCCCCTTCTCTTGCAACCCATAATATCTATATGGTCCATTCCGGTAGTTCGCGTAATCACAAACTTAAGGTTTTTCATTTGGTCAAGAACCTCTTCATCTACCACGGAATTCAAATAAATAACCGCAATCTCTGTGTCGCTATGCCCCTTGCAACTTTCTTTGTTTAAAGTATAAGGGACAAAGTTAACCTCAAAATCTTGAAACCTTTCCCCAAGCCTTTCTTTTAGCCGGCGTAAATACTCCTCCTTTTCCCAATCCTTTGCTTCAAAAAAGGTGATTACGCGGCTCATTAGCTACCCCCTTTATTTATGGTTGCAAGTACTTCTGTTTATCCTTTGGGACCCACCATCTTTCAAGGTTGTAGGCTATGCCGATCGCTGAAGGAGAAACCCCTCGGAAGCGTTGATGAATGGCCTCAAGGCTGTAGGGGATGTAGAGAAAGGTATAAGGTTGGTCTTCAGCCAAGATCTCCTGCACCCTGTAATAGATCTTCTTTCGTTTTTCCTTGTCCAAGGTGTATCTTCCTTCTTCCAGCAACCTATCAAGTTCTTCGTTTTTATAAGAGATAAAGTTTAGACCTGGAGGGTTTATCTTGCTTGAATGGAAGATGTCGTAGAGGTCTGGGTCAAGCCCGGTTGTCCAACCAAGGATAACAGCCTGAAACCTCCTCTTGTCGATAAACTGATGGATAAGAGTTGTCCATTCAACCACCCTTATGTTGACCTTTATCCCAATCTTGCTTAGCTCCTGCTGAACGACCTGAGCGGCAAGGAGCCTTGAAAGGTTCCCATGGTTGACAAGCAAAGTAAACTCAAAGGGCTTCCCATTTTTATAGAGCCATCCATCCTTGCCCTTAACAAAGCCAGCATCTTGCAATAGGCTTAAAGCTTTATTTGGGTTGTAGGGGCAGCTTTTTTCAATCTCTGGATTGTAAAACCAAGCATCTGGCTTATATGGTCCGTAAGCTGGTATACCCTGCCCAAGGAGAGCACCTTCAACCACCTTCCTTTTATCTATGGCGTAGCATAGGGCAAGCCTAACCCTTTTGTCGGCAAAAAGAGGGTCCTTAAGATTGTATCCGATGTAAGTATAACCAAAGGAAAGGTATTTGTAGACCTGAAAACGTTCTTTCAGTTCCCTATCCCTTTCTATCCGCAAGTATTGAAGAGGGGTTAAGGATATCCAGTCAACTCCTCCAGACCTTAGCTCGAGGAAAAGGGTCGTTGGGTCTGGAATAACCCTAAAAAGGACCTGGTCTAAGTAAGCTCTACCCTCGGAATATAAAGGATTAACCCCAAGCTTTATGCTACTTCCCCTTTTCCATTCTACAAACCTAAACGGTCCATTCCCAACCGGTCTTTTACCAAACTCTCTTTGAATATAGCTTAGGTCTTTATCAGCTAAGAGATGGCGAGGTAGGACTACGAGATTCCCCCAGGAGATGAGGGCAAGGGCAAAGGGTCTTTTGTAGTAAACCCTAAAGGTGTGGTCGTCTATCACCTCAAAGCGCTCTACCTCAAGGAAGTCGCTCGCATAAGGGGTGGGGGTCTTAGGGTCAGTTATAAGCCTAAACCCAAATTCAACATCCCAAGCAGTGACTGGGGTTCCATCCTCCCATTTCGCATTTTTCTTTAGATAAAAGGTTATAACCCGCTGGTCCTTTGAAACTTCATACCTTTCCGCAAGGTCCCCAACGATAGATAGGTCCGGAGCATACTTAACAATCCCACGGAAAATCAGCTCAGCAACCCTATGGCTCATAACATCCGTTGCTAGCATGGGCACAAGGATGCTTGCATCAGCTATCGTCCCAACAACCAAAGCATCACCATAAGACGGGGTTTCTTTTGAAATTTCTTTAGCAAAGGAACGCGAAATATCAACTAAATGCTCATGATAATTCACACGAAACAAAACCACTAACAAAAACAGGGAAACTAAACCTAAAAAAAGCTTCTTTCTCAAGGGCTAATTTCCTCCAAGAGGAAATACCTTAAGGGGCGTGTATTTTGGTCCGGTAGGGCTAAGTTTGCTTTCAAAAAGGATGACCTCTCGGACAGGGAAGCTTTTTCCTTTCAAAAATTTAGCTCTTTTGGTCAATTCTTGAACAAACTCATTATAGGCTGAACGGTCCTTTAGTTCCTTTAGCCTAAAAAGGGTGATGTGGGGATGAAAGTCCCTGTCTTCGAGCTTAAAGCCTTTTTTCTTAAAATCCTTGGAAAGCTCATGAACAAGCCTCTCCAAGGTGTTTGACCTTTCCTCACAGCCAAGGAAAACAACCCGAAAATCGCCCTTTTTGGGAAAGCCTGAAACCTCCGTCAAAAAAAGCTCAAAGCGAGGAAAGTCCTTTACTCTTTTTTCGCAGACCTTAACGACCTTTTCAACCTCCTTTTCAGGAAGGTTTCCGAAGAAAAAAAGGGTAAGGTGGAGGTTTTCCTCCTCTACCCATTTGAGGCGGGCAAAAGCTTGCTCTTCTGTCTTCAGCTTAGAAAGTTCTTTCTTTAAACTCGAGGGCAAATCTATAGCGAGAAAGACCCTCACCATAAACTAAATACCTCCTTAGCATGTCAAGGGCGGTGTAGCTTGCAAGCTTTTGCACCCAGTTTCTTCCACCGCTAAACTTAAACCTAACAGATATGGCTTTAGAGCCTGTGCCAAGGGCAATGAAAACGGTGCCTACTGGGAGGTCATCGGTTCCACCAGTTGGACCAGCAATGCCTGTAGTTGCTAAGCTATAGTCAGCCTTGCTTTTTTCTAAGGTCCTTTTTGCCATCTCAAGAGCGGTTTCATGGCTATAAACAGTGTGCTTAGCGATCGTCTCTTCGCTCACGCCAAGAACCTCAACCTTACTTCTTTCCGAATAGACTACAAAGCCCCTATCAAAGTAGTTTGAGCTCCCTGAAATGCTTGTAATTAAGCTTGCAAGCTGACCGCCAGTGCAGGACTCTGCTACAGCAACCCTTTGCCCTCTCTCAAGGAGTAGCTCCCCAACAAGAACAGGCAAAGTCTTATCTCCCTCGCCAAGGAATTCAAACTTAAATCTTTCTTTCAACATTTCTTTCACTTTTTCTATGAGACTTTTTTGGGGTAAGCCCCCTCGCTTCTCTCGGGATGACAAAAGGGAGGAGGCTCGGGATGACAAATTTGAGGCTCGGGATGATAAAATGGACGCCTGTAAAATAAGCTTAACCTCCGGCCCTTCGGGATAGTAGCCAATTTCAAGCTCTTTAATTTCATCTCCCAAGGAATTTTGTAGAAATGAATTCAAGTCCGTCTCGTTTAGGTCAAAAAACTTAAGGATGGCAAGTTCACTTCTATCCTCTGCTTTAATATTCAGAAGCTCTGGTAAAACTTTATCTTTTAGCAAGGCTTCAAACTGAGAAGGGACACCAGGAAGGAAAAAGACGGGCTTTTCTTTTACCAAAAGCTTAAAACCAGCCATGGTAAGGTCTTGAGAAAGAAGGATGCTTCCTTTAGGAAGAAGAGCTAGCTTTCTTGCCACCTCAAAGGACTTGGCGTATTCTCTGTTTTTCTGTAAAGCTGAGAGCACTTCAGCCCTTTCTTCGAGCTCAAGGTCAAAGGCTTGGGATGCCGCAAGCACAGTTAAATCATCGTCCGTTGGTCCAAGCCCTCCTGAAACTATGATAAAATCATACTCTTCAACAAGTCTTTTGAGCGCCTTGACGATCAGAGGAATATCATCCGGAACAACTACTACCTCAGCAAGCTTAAATCCATAAGCTTGAAGAGCCTCTCCCGCAACCTTGGCGTTCTCATTGACAACCCTCCCATAGATAAGCTCATGACCGATGCAAAGTAGAGCTGAAAGCATGAAAACCTACCAAAGATGGCTTTTAAGTATGATAATAAGAAAAAGTATTAAAACGGTCAAGAGACCAGCCGCAAGGTCATCCATCATGATCCCAAAACCATCCTTCATCCTCTCAAGCCTTCTTAAAGGCGGGGGCTTCCCAATGTCTATTACCCTAAACAGAATAAAGGCAAGGGCAAAGTCAAGAAGGCTTTTTGCCACAAAAACCGAAAGATAGGAGCCTGCTATCTCATCAATTACAACCTCGTCGGGGTCCTCATCCTGAAGAGCTTTGCTCGCAACCTCTGCGGTGAAGATGCCTAAAAACGTAAGAAGAAAAAAAACTATTAGCTTGATCCCAAAAGATAGGTCTTTAGTAAAGTAGGCAAGAATTATCCCTTCAAGGGAGCCAAGGGTCCCAGGCATGGGTGGAATAAACCCAATACCAAGCCCTGAAGCTAGGACTAAGCTAACCCTTTCTGAAAGGGTCCTTTTCAAGCTCCCTTTCAAACTCCTCAAGCCTCCCTTGCTCAATCAAGGACTTCAAATAGAAAAGGTAGACTTTAAGCTTAAGCCTATCTTCCTCGTTCATGGAACTAAGCCTTGAGGTAAGCTCTGCCTCTTTTTCTTTGTATCTTTGCAGGGCTGAGCTTTTTAAGGCTGAAAGGGTCTTATCGAGCTTCTCGTTTAGGTCTTTAGCTTCCTTGGCTAAGGTTTTTAGCTTTTTTTCAGCCTGAAGATAGAGCCTTGCTGAGTAGAGTTTCTTAGCTTCTTGCCACTCCTTTTCTAACCTTGCAAACTCATCGGGCAAATACTTTTCTACCCCTTTTGCCTTAAGGGCTGAGATTGCCTCTTCCACTTCTTGGTAAAGGGAAGAAGGTTTGGGATGAAGCTTAACCCATCTTCCAACAAAAGGCACATCAACAAGCATCACCTTTACCCTTTCAAGGGAAGCATCCTTAAAATCAGAAAGACGCCCCTTTATGTTCTCACCGCATCCTGAAAGCAAAAGTAAAACAAAGAGGAGGCTAAGGCAAAACCTTAGCTTCCTTAAGAAGAGGAATGAGGCTTTGACATATCTCATCCCATTTAGCCTGCCCTTCCTCTACTTTATCCATAAACTCTTCAAGAGACCGGGTAAACTCTTCAGATACATAGAAAGGATACCGGGAAACCAAGTATTCATAAACCTTCTTCCCAAGAGGAGTAGGAATGAGCCCACCTGTTTTTAGCTCATAGATGTAGCGCCTGGCAAGAAGGGTAGAGACGATCTCCGCATAGGTTGACGGTCTTCCAAGCCCCCTTCTTTTCATCTCTTGAATGAGCGTTCCCTGGTTGTAAAGATAGGTTTTTGGAATGGCTTTGAGCTCGGCTGCAAGCTCCTTGAGCAAGATTGACCCTTCAACATCGCCCAAAAGTGGCTTAAGAGCCTGGATTTTGCCCCAAATACGGTCAAAGCCAGAATCCAAAACCTCCCACACCACTTCTTCCTGCCATTCATAGGAGGGCACTTTAAAGGTGAGCTTTGCCTTCCGGACTCTTGCCTTTTTCATCTGGCTTGCCATAAATCTTCTAAAGATGAGGTCGTAGAGCCTAAAGCTATCCCGAGCATTCTTAAAGCTTAAAAGTCCATGAGCCACCCTAAGCTTTATCTCGGCAACATCCCAAGGGTTTGTTGGTCTAATGCCTTCGTGGGCACCAGGGGAAGTCCACTCCCTTGGATAGAAGTAGTCTTCACCAAAATTTTGAGTAATGTATGGTTTGGCAACTTGGAAACGCCCTACCTCAGAAATCCTTGTAGAATCCGTGCGGTGATAGGTTATCAATCCGAGCTCGAAAAGCTCCTGAAGAAGGGACATGGTATGAGAAGTGGAAAACCGTAAGAACTGAAAGGCTTCTTCAAGAATAGTATCCGTGGTGTATGGGGGAGGGGGTGAAACTTCGTCCTCAAAAAACTCCTCTATCCTTAAAGTTAAACCATCTTTTAGCTCCTCAAAAACCCTTTTAGCGAGAGCTTCTTCTTCAAAGTCGTGATAAAACTTCGTCTCCCCGATGGTAAAAGTAAGGCGGTATTTGTTTTGTTTAGCCTCTTCTGCCCTTTTTATCACCCAGCCAAGGACAGGGGTCTGAACCCTTCCTGCAGATAGGGTATGCTTATTGAAAGCCTTCCAAAGCTCCTGAGAAAGGGTAAAGCCTACCCATCTATCCGCAACCCTTCTTGCAAGTTGAGCCTTAACCCGGTTTAGGTTAAACTCTTGAGGAGCGGATAGCGCAGCACGCAAGGCTTTAGGAGTTACTTCGTGAAACTCTAAACGCTTGATTAAGCTCTGGAAGGGACGAAGGCTAACGAAGAGGTCATAGGCTATCTTTTCTCCTTCAGCATCAGGGTCAGAAGCCACAAAGATGCCATCCACGCAATAGGAAAGCCTCCTTAAATCCTCGATTATCTCCCACTTATCAAAGATGTCTTGTTTGTCTTCTATCTCATCGTCTACAAGCTGGTCTCCTGTTTCTTTGTCCAACTTTATGCTGTCAAATATGGGGTAGAAGTGGCCGTTTTGCGGCAATACTCCGAAGATGCCCGTCCTTTTGACAAGATTGTAAACATGCCCAAGGGATGCACAGACAGATAAAAGCGTGTTCTCAAGAGGAATTTCATAGACTACGATGGTGTTTAGACGTCGGACGCTCGGCTTCCCAAAAAAGTTGGCGATAGTCTTTGCCTTGTGAGGAGACTCTACGATGAGAAGATAGTTCTTAAAATCAAGCTCCCTTGTCTCAAGGCTTGCCCTTTCCTCTTCAACCTTTTTTAAAAGGGAAACCGCTTCCTCCTTGGTTATCAGTTTTAGGCGTGGCTCCTCCCCAAGATAAAAACGGAGCCTCTTTTCAAGGCTTCGCAAAGCCTTAGAGCTGTCAACGAGAATTATAGATAATCCAGGGAGTAAGCCCTTAGCTGTAAGTCGTGAGACCCTTCCTGAACCCTGAAGGTAAACTTGAGCATTTCCCACAACCAAGGAGGGACGCCCCGCCTCATCAACGGTGAGATAAACATCTTCTCTTTGGTTCAAGGCAGAAATAAAAGCGGGATTGCTCAATCTTTCTTCAAGAAAGCCCTTAATCTGTAAAACTCTCTGATATAAGCCTTCATACTGAGGAAGCTGCTCGGGCTTCATGCTAAGGTAGCGTTTGAGATAGGAAATGTAGGAGAGAGCTTTTATTCGCTCCTCCTCCGTCTCAAAAAGGGGCATAAGGTTAAGGAGTAGGTTGTAAAGATGGGAGGGAGACTCTTCAAGGACAAGGCGGTCCTTTTCTTTGCTTAAGGGGAGAAGATGCTTTGGAACGCCAACGAAAATAGCATACTTTAAGGCAAAGGGAAGGTCTATCCCCCGAAGAAGAGGATTAGAAAGATGGGAAAGCCCAACCGCTACCTCAACCTTGCCTTCCCGAAGAGCCGAGAGTAGTTCTTCTTCCTTCAAGGAAAGATAGGATGCGCAGTTTATACCCTTTTCTTTTAAATAAGCTTCAGCAAACTCAACACCCTCCCTCCCGAAAGATTCTTCAACAAAAACAAGCCCGCCCTGACCAAGACTTAAGCAAAGTTGAGCTGCCTCATTAAGTAGATAGGATAAAGCCTCTTTTTTGTCGGATGGGACCTCACACAAAATATAGGTGTCTTCCACCTTTCTTAAGGTCGAGACAAACTTTGTTATCTCAAAACCAAGAAGGTTTCTAAAAAGCAAGACCCGGTTAGTCTTTGGTCTTAGCGTTGCTGAGGAAACTATAAGCTGTTTATGCTTCTTCTCGTGCCTTTTTCGGATCTTCTGTAAGCTTTCAAAATCTTCCTCTTCTTTATCTCGTTTCAAGGCAAGGGCTATTTCCTCATCGGTAAAACCAAGAAGCTTAAAAAGTTGATCAACATTCTTTCCGCTCTTTAGCAGAGAATCTACATCATCGATGAAGAGCAAAGAAAAATCAAGGTTTTGAAGGAGCTCAAAATTCCTATGCAAAAAGTTAAGCGTGCAGATAAAGAGATCGAACTTGCCTTCAAGAAGTAGCTGCTTTTCCTTGGCGTGTCCTTGATAGGAAAGGATTCGCTTTGACTTGATGCTGCTTGATGTTGTTCTATCAAGCATGGTAAGAAGTCTTTCTTCCACTTGAGAGACAAGCATTTTTGTGGGAACGATGATCATGGATTTTCCGTGAGCCAAGAGGCAGGCAAGGAGCCCGAAGGTGGTTTTTCCTGTGCCCGTTGGGGCAAGGATAGCAAAGGATTCCCCTAAAAATAGCCTCTTTGCCCAGTTGACCTGGAGAGAAGAAGGCTTGCTTTGAATTATTTCCTGAAAGAGCTCTCGAAAAATTCTTACTTTTTCTTCAACATGAAGAAGGGTCTTAAGCTTTTCTAAAGAATTATTCTTTTTAAGATGAAGGAGAAGACTTTCAATGTCCCGATAAGTTACATCCTCGGGTAGGCATTTTTCACAGGGTAAACCCTTGGAGAGCCGTTCATCAGAAATTAACCCCCCGCAGTTTGGACATCCATGAGCTATGTAAAAAAGCATGTTTTATAACATAAATGAAAAATAAATCTTGCCAAGGGTCAAGGTAGAAAAAGCTCTCTCTCTAAACGTTTCTTGAGGAAAAAAAAGATAAGGAAGACTAAAAGAGTAAAACCAAGGGCAATGAATATCTTTTTAGGGTTGCCTTCATAGATTAAGTCTCCCTGAAGGGCCATGAGAAAAGAGGTTGGAGCCCGACCTAAAACATTTGCGGTAATAAAACTTGGGTAGGAGACCTTTAAAAGTCCAAGCAAATAGTTCAGCACATCCTTTGGGGACCCAGGTATAAGGTAGGCTAAAAAAAGACCAAACAGTCCTCCCCGCTCGACCAATCTTTTGACCTTAAGAAGCATGCGACTATCTTTTAGGCGGTTCTCAAATCGTTTCCTAAAAAACCGGGCAATCAAATAGGCAAGGCTTGAGCCTATAGCAGTCCCTGTAAGATGAAGGATAAAACCAAGCTTAGCCCCGAAGATAAACCCAGCAACAAGCCCTGCCTCACCAGGCAAAGGAGCAACAACTATCTGAAGGGCTTGAAAGAAAATGTATATAAAAGCACCTAAATAAGGATTTTCTTCTGCTATTTGCCTTAAAAATTCCCTATCGTTCCAAAGGTTAACCAGAGTTTCGACCATCAAACAATCCTAATCCCTGTCACCCCGAGCCTCCCTTTTGTCAACCCGAGGCGTTAGCCGAGGGGTCTCACCTACAAAAAGAATCTCCATAAGGTCATAGAGATGCCTAATCTTTACCAAATTTAGGGAGGTTTTGCTCTCAAGCCCGCGGTAATCGGAAAGGAAAGCTTGAGTAAAGCCCTTTTTTTCTGCTTCTTTAAGCCTCTGGGTGAGGTTTAACACCGGCTTTACCTCTCCTTTAAGCCCGATTTCTCCAAGGTAGACTGTTCCCTCGGGCAAGGGTTTATCAAGGTATGAGGAAAGGATGGCTACCGCCACGGCAAGGTCAGAGGCCGGGTCCCGAAGGGTTAGCCCTCCTGCAACCTTTACGAATACATCCTGCTCCCTTAGGGGAAGACCGAGCGTCTTCTCAAGGATTGCGCAAAGAAGCGTAAGCCGGACATGGTCTATCCCTACCGCTTGTCTTCTAGGGATGGCTAAAAAGGTCTTGATGGAGAGGGCTTGCACCTCAACAAGAAGAGGTCTTGTTCCTTCAAGGGCGCAAAAGACGGCTCCCCCTCCCCTTGGCAAGAAGATGTTTTCATACTCCTGATGCGGCTTTAGTCCCTCTTCAGTCATAAGGAAAACTCCTACCTCGTTCACCGGACCAAAGCGGTTTTTCACCGCTCGAAGAAGCCGATATTCGCTTTCCTTTTCCCCTTCAAGATACAACACTACATCTACCAAATGCTCAAGGACCTTTGGTCCAGCTATAAGCCCCTCTTTAGTGATATGACCTATAGTCCATACGGTTATGCCCTTTTCCTTGGCAAGACGCATAAGGAAGTTTGCGCACTCCCGCACTTGAGAAACGCTCCCCGGGGAGCTTGAAAGCTCTTCAAGATAAACCGTCTGAATGGAGTCCACAAAAAGGTATTGAGGGTTTATCTCTTCAATGACCTCAGGAAGAAGGCTCAAGTTTGTTTCTTGACAGAAGTAAAAGTTAAGGTTTACGCCCAGGCGTTCTGCACGAAGCCTCACCTGTTCCGGAGACTCTTCAGCGGAAAGATAGATAACCCGAAAACCTTTATCGGTAAGCAGGCCAGCAATCTGGGTAAGAAGGGTAGACTTTCCAATGCCAGGGTCTCCGCCAAGGAGGATAAACGATGAGGGCATAATACCCCCTCCCAGCACATAGTCAAGCTCGGAAATCCCGGTTAAAACCCTTTCCCTTTTTTGCCCTACAACCTCGGCTAAAGGAAAAACCTTAGGTTTTTCTGAAGAAGACCGGCGAGCCTTTTTTGAGCTTGCAGAGGGCTCCTTCTCTTCTACGAAGCTATCAAAGCTTCCGCAGGATGGGCACCTCCCCAGCCACTTCAAAGACTTATATCCACATTCCTGACAGTAGAAGCTCATCTTCCAACACCTACATAAACTCCTCTCCAGATGCTGTATACCCTTTTCTTACCATAAAACTCATACTGGACCGTTTCAAGATGGATTGGGCTCTCAAGATAAGTCGGTTTATCCGTCCATTTTTTTACCAAAAGAACCTCTTTCCCTCTTAGCGTTTCCGCATCCCTCCAAATGTGATATTGATTTTCAGGCTCACTCCCTTCCTTAACTACATAAACCTTAGGCTTATCCTTGAGATAGAAGGCAAGCCAGCTTGCAGACTCCCTCCCTGAGGTTAAAAGAGGTATATCCTTCCGATAATACTTCTCTACAGCCTTGGCAAGCTCCTTCCCACCATAGAACTTAAAAAGAGACCTTGCTACCTCCGGACCAAACAGGTCAGGCTTTTTGGGTAGGGCAAGAATAGCCAAAGATAAAAAGAAGCAGATGATAAGGTTTAGAATGACAAGCCTAAGATAGATTTGTCTTGATATGGCTAAGGCTATGGTAAAAAAATAGGCGGAAAGAAAAAAAGGGGCAACCCAGTTTACATTCATTTGAAGGATAAGGCTCAAAGGAAGTAAACCCAAAAGGGGCAAAAAGGAAAGGATGAACAAAAAGTTTATTAGCTTAAACTGAAAAAGCTTATCATCAGGGATGGGAAGCTTCTTTGTCCTTAAAAATCTTCCCAAAACCTTAGCGTAGCGAAAGGAAAAGTAAAAGAATAGGGGGATAAGAAGCGGTCCGTAAAAGAAAAATACTCCGGAGAGGAATTTTGCTATATCCTTAGAAGTAGGGAATAGCCTTGATAAGGATTCCTCAGTATGTTTTATCATGACTAATCCATGCTTTAAGTTCCATAAGATGTTTGGCAGGAACAAAATAAAAGGAAGTAAAACCCAGATTAAAGTTTGCTTCGTTTTCAGCAAATCCCGCTCAAAGAGAAGAAGGTAGAAAAGAAAAAGAACCGAAAAGGCGAGCATGGTTTGCTTGGTTAAAAGACCAAGACCGATTGAAAGCCCAAGGTAGAGGGTTGAAAGGATATTTCTCTTTTCTAAAAAGTAGGCTCCAAAAAAAAGGCTTGCTATCCAGAAGAAAAAGAGGGGTGGGTCGATGGTCATGATAAAGCTATAGATAGTAAGGATGGGGGTAAAGCAGAGGTTAAAAAGGATAAGCCTTACTCTTAGCCTATCAAAGTATCTGTAAAAAAAATACATGGCAAAAAGAAGGCTAAAGACGCGTAGAAGGACTGCCCCTACCCTTACCCCAATCTCGGTGTCTCCGAATAGGCTCGTTGTCAGTCTTATAATCCAAGCAACCATGGGAGGTTTGCTGTAGTAGCCAAAATCAAGAGCCCTACTCCAGTCCCAATAGTAAGCCTCATCATAAGAGAGAGGAAGGTTTAACTCTCCAAGATAAAGGACAAGAAATGTGCTATAGAGCCAGAGGAAAAAACCTTCCTTGCTCACCAGAAAGTCAAGAAAACCTCTCTTAGAGCCTTCTCCCATAGTTTTCCCTAATTCTTCCTGAAATAATTCCCAAAAAAATTCCTAAAATACTTCCAAAAAAGAAGCCCCCCAAGACATCAAAAGGGAAATGGTGCCCTAAGTATACCCTTGAAAGACCAATAAGAATAGCTGTCGGAAGCGTAAGAAATAGGGTTTGCCTCCTCAGAAAAAAGGTATAAACCGTTAAAAAGCCAGCGTTTGTGGCATGGCAGGAGGGGAAGGAGCGTGTCTCCTTGTTTATTGGTTTTTCAAGAAAGACAAACTTTCCTTCAGGAGTATAGTAGTAGACCCTCTCAAGGCTTGCAAAGGGGCGCTCCTTTCCAAAGATGGGTTTTAGGATGTGGCTACAGCTATAATCAGAAGCGCCATAGCCCAAGACAAAGAATAAAAAAGCAATAGCTGTAGTCTTTATATTTTTTTTCCGTGCTAAAGGGAAGACAGCTACAAAAAAGGCAAATAGGAAGATTAAAAAGGCGTATGGGCTTGTGAAAAATGGCAAAATGGCATCAAAGAAGGGAGAACGAGCATGGTTTATTAAGTAAAAAAGTACCTGGTCAAGGCGTTCCATGGTAGAATTTATTATACTTTATGTGGGCTATCTTTTCAGCTCTTTCAGGCTTACTTGACAGCAAATTCAACCAGGTTTAACTTTAAATCATGAGTGTCAACAAAGTTATCCTCGTTGGTAGGCTTGGGGCAGACCCTGAGATTCGCTACACCCTTGAAGGAAAGCCTGTAGCCACAATGCGCATTGCCACGAATGAGGTTATAAACCGTCGAGGAACCAAAGAAACCCTCACGGAATGGCATAGGGTGGTTGCCTTTGGAAGGCTTGCCGAAATCTGTGGAGAATACTTAAAAGTTGGCACTCAAGTTTATCTTGAGGGAAAACTAAGAACAAGAAAGTTTGAAGACAAAGAAGGAAGGGAACGCTACATTACCGAGGTTATAGCTACAAACCTAAAGATCCTTGATAGAAGGGAAAATTCCAATAAGCCAGTTGAATTCAAAAACAAAGAAGGGAAGAACAAACCAGATAAAGACGAACTCATTGACCTTTCCGAGGACTTTTCAAACTTTGAAGAGGACGACCTTCCTTTTTAATTAGCTTAAGTCACCTAATGAACCCTTTTCTCGGCAGTCTCTTCAACTTCTTCTTCTAAAACAAAGTCTACTTCTTCTAAAGCAGGCTCATCAAGCTCGAAGATTTCTCGGATTAGGCTCACAGCAAGCCTTCCCTCCTCGTGATAGCCTTCCTTCAAAAACTTTATGGGATAGTAGAGGATCTTCTGGACTAAAGATTGAGTAAGCACCTCTAAGGCTTTTACTTCATCTGGTGAGAGGTTTCGCAGACGCTTAAGCGTTTTTTCAAGCTCCTTTTTGCGAATAGCTTCTATCTTCTCAGTGAGCCTTCTTATGGTTGGATGAAGGTTTAGCTCTGCAAGCCAACGCTTCATCTTGAGCACTTCTTCTTCAATGATAGCCTGAGCTCTCAGGGCTTGCGCTTGCCTATGTTTAAGGTTCTCAGCTACCACGGCTTGAAGGTCGTCAATGTTGTAGAGATAAACATTCTCTAAGGAGTTTACCTCAGGCTCTACATCCCTTGGGACGGCAATGTCAATGATAAAAAGAGGACGGTATTTTCGAGCCCGAAGAATGCTTGCCACAAGGTCTTTAGTTATGACAAACCCTTCAGCACCCGTTGAGGAGATCACAATGTCTGCTTGGGTCAGAACCTCTTTGAGCTCAGAAAGATGATAGGCTTTTCCTTTAAACTTCTCGGCAAGCTCAACTGCCTTAGCAAGGGTGCGGTTGGCAATGAGAATTTTGCTTGCCCCATGGGTTAAAAGATGGGTGCAGGCAAGCTCAGCCATCTCCCCTGCTCCAATAAGGAGCACTGTTTTATCAGAAAGGCTCCCAAGGATCTTTTTGGCAAGGATAACCGCCGCGTAGCTTACTGAAACAGCACCGCTCCCAAGCCCAGTCTCCGTCCGAACCCTCTTTGCCGTAAAGAAACACCGATGAAGAAGCTTGTTCAGGAAAAGCCCCGTGCTCTTATACTCAAGAGCTTTTCTATAAGCATCTTTCATCTGCCCAAGGATCTGGGGCTCACCAAGAACCATGGAATCAAGCCCACAAGCTACCTCAAAAAGGTGCCTTACCGCAAACTCATCCTCATACACATAAAGATACTTTGTAAGCTCCTCTTGATTGATCCCTGCAGAATCTGCTAAAAACTTCTTAAATTCTTCTAAAAACTTTTCCCTTGCCTGATTTTCAACGACCACGCAGAATTCAACTCGGTTGCAGGTTGAAAGAAAGAAGGCTTCCTTGAACAAACCCTTTAGCCTTTCTCGCAGGAGTTGAAGAGGGTGCGGGTTTGCCTTGGCAAAGGAAAGCTTTTCTCTAATCTCAACTGGAGCTGTCTTATGGTTTAGCCCTATAAGAAGGATAGTATAATCAGCGGGCATAGGTGTGGAACCCCTTTTCATAAAGATTAATCACAAAAAAAGAAAGAATGAAGAGGGAGCTACATATGGCAAACATGTAGGCAAGTTTTCTCCCCCTCCAGCCGATAAGCACCCTTTGGTGGATCATGGCTGAGTAGATTAGCCAGAGGACTAAAGATATCACCTCCTTGGCAGACCACCTCCAGTAGTCCCCGAAGCTAAGCTCGCTCCAGATGGCACCGCTTATGATTCCAAAGGATAAAAAAAAGAAGCCTTGGTAGAGACACCTCTCGCTTATCCTTTCTAAGGAATCAAGCGGAGGAAGCCTCTTAAACAGAAAGCCGAAGCTTTTCCTCTTCAAAGCCCTATCTTGTAGAATATACATCAAGGATGAGACAAACCCAAGCAAAAGAAAAGAATGAGAAAGAAGAGAAGATATTGCATGAACGGGAAACCAAAGGGAACGAAGAAGGGGTATGAAGGGCGATTCTCGGGGCTCAAGAAATATCCCCAAAAGGAAAAAGGTTATGGGTAAAGGAAGGAAAAAGGCACCAAGGCTATAGGCTTTTATCTTCCCAAAGACTATAGAAAGGTAAGCTAAAACAAGCGTCCAAGAAAAGAAGAGAAGGGTATGATTAAAGGTTAAAAAAGTTCCTTGCCAAAGGTCAAGGGATAGAGCTCCTACATAAAGGGTATGAATGATAAAGCCTACTACAGCAGTTCCGAGGGCAAGTCTATAGGCAGTCTTTTCAAGCGTTTTAAGATAAAAAATGAACCCTATGAAGGAAACACCGTATATAACCGGAACTAATACCTTTAAAAAGTTCATTCGGTTTTAGGTCTTTTTCTCACGATGTATACCGAGCATGGAGCAAAGGCAGAAACCTTGCTTGCAGTGCTACCAAGGGTATACCTAATAACATCAGGTCTTGTCCCCCTTGCTCCCATGATAAGAAGGTCAGCAGAAACCTTATTTACATAGTTTAAAATGGCTTCAGCTACGGAATAATCCTCTAAAAGGATGGCTTCGCTCGGAACATTTTGAGGAAGAAGGCTTTTTCCTTCTTCAAGAAGCTTTTTTCCCTTTTCCTTAAGGATTGAAACCTCTTCCTTTTCCATGTCTTCCCGTTTGGCAACCACATAAAGAAGATGAACCTTGTCATCCTTCCCTTCAAGAAACTTGGGTAGCTGGCGTAAACCCTCCTTTACATCCTCTGAACCATCATAAGCTACCACTATTACCATGGCTACCTCCGTGTATTTATGTTTTATTATAAAGATTATATCATGTCTTCAATCTAAGGCAAATTAAAAATTCTTTGTTGCCCTTTGCTCCGAGGATAGGGCTTTCAACAACGCCAATGGGTTCAAATCCAAGATTCTTGGCAAACTCCCAGATTTCGTTAACCACCTTAAAATGAAGCTTCGGGTCGCGAACAATTCCTTTTTTTACCTCCTTTGGAGAAAGCTCAAACTGAGGTTTGATAAGAGCTATTATCAAACCGTTATCTTTTAGTAGTTCTTTAAGGGCTGGAAGGACCTTTTTTAATGAAATGAAGGAGACATCAACGGTGATCAAGTCCATCTTTTCAGGAAAGTAAGAAGGAGTAAGATATCTTGCATTTATCCCCTCTAATACTACGACCCTTGGGTCTTCTCGGAGCTTAGGATGAAGGAGCCCTTTCCCCACGTCAACAGCATAGACCCTTTTTGCCCCTCTTTGGAGAAGACAATCGGTAAAGCCACCAGTTGATGCGCCAACATCTAAGCAGACAAGCCCTGATGGGTCAACCTCAAAGAAGTTTAAAGCCTGCTCAAGCTTTAGCCCCCCTCTTGAGACATAGGGGAGGTCTTCTTCTACTTTAAACTCAGCAGAAGGCGGAAGGGTTTGACTCGGCTTTGAGACGCGATGAAAATTTTTTCCGTCAAGGCTATAGAAGACCTTGCCAGCAAGGATTAAAACCTTAGCCTTCTCCCTGCTTTCAGCAAGACCTCGCTCAACAAGAAGAAGGTCAGCTCGAGTTTTTTTAAGAGGTCTCGAAGTCACGCTCAAGTGTGATCATAGAAATGCGGGTTTTCCCTTGCTTTTTGATAACCTCTATTCCCTTTTTGATAAGATTAATCAGTAAAGTTTCAGGGATGTCTCGTTTAGGATTAATTTCCTTAGGATTGTAAGACAGGACAACAACATATGGACCATGATATTTGGGAAAGACCTTTTTTAGATGTCCTTCTATTTTTCGATAAAGTTTTCTGGCAACGACCATCGCCCCGTTAGAAGGTGTGTGGGGAAGAAGAACAAAAATCCTTCCCTCATCTTCATAGGATAACAAATCACAACGCCTTAGAGAAATCTTTAACTCCTCTCCAAGGGCTTTTATAACCCCTACCTCCCCCTCAAGCCCAAACTTCTCCTTAAGCTTTTGGCTAACATCAAGGTCGATAAGAAGAAGACTAAAGGGATAGACATATCTTCGAGCCCTTATCAATTCCTCTTTTAACCTACGCATAAAGTAGGGAAAGGAGTAAAGCCCTGTTTTTTCGTCTAACAGGCTTTCCTTTTCTAAACGTTCAAGCAAACGAAAGTATTTTTCTAAGAGTTCTTCCTTTTCTTTTAAAAAAACAAA
>Ga0080004_1126649_pt1 | contig 45951 bp, 29 predicted proteins | sample WasSprMetagenome_FD_69207 | JGI IMG/M metagenome (GOLD analysis project Ga0080004, IMG submission 69207) | Sulfidic aquatic microbial communities from Washburn Spring, Yellowstone National Park, USA - WS (SPADES assembly) (version 2) | ecosystem: Environmental > Aquatic > Thermal springs > Hot...
AGTGCCCGACGCAAGGTGGCCGCTATGCCAGATTACGGCCTGAGCTTGCTCACCTTACCTCTCTATTAGAATTTTGAAAAGCCCTGTAAAATTCCTGATCATTTTCCCGGCAGTGCCGGCATGATACCGGCACAGGGCGGGCGACGCGTTGCAGATCGGCCCATTGTTCGAAGGGGTTGAAAGCCCAGTCGCGGCTCTCGCTGTAGAAGCGATCATCCAGCGACCTCATCCCCACACCCCTTCCCCGCCGGCGGGGAAGGGGCCAAGGGCCGGGGTATGTCCCAGCATCCTGCGATGTGAGGTTTGGCATATAAGCGGCTGCCGCCGGGCCTTCATCCCTTGGCGCACTGCGTGACAGGAACTCTCCATATCCCTTTGTTTGACATTCCCCGCCGCGTCCGCATAATGAGAATGTCTCGGACATCTCTGCTGTGAGGATATATCAGCATGCCCAGGGTCTTCGCCGGCGGCCGTTCGTTCGACGTCTCTGCCGTGCTGTTCGATAAGGACGGCACCCTGTTCGACTTTAAGGCTATGTGGATGTACCTGTTCCTGCGCTATGTCGCTCGGCTGAAGGAGATCGCCGGCGCGGACGAATCGCTGGTGCAGGAGCTGTATGCCAGCATGGGGGTCTCCCGCGACGGATCGACCATTGACCCCATGGGTCCGCTGGCGCTGGCGACAACATCCGAAATCCGCGCCATCCTGGCCGCGGTCCTCTACCGCCATGGGTATCCTTGGGGGGAGGCGACGGCCATCGTGCAGGAGGCGACGGAGGGGTTTGTCTGGCCGGCCCTCAGCGAGCTCTCCCATCCCATTGGCGACCTGGAGCGCCTGTTCCGGGAACTGCGCGAGGCCGGCCTGCGCATTGCCGTGGTGACCACCGACAAGCGCGAGCGCACCCGGCAGATGCTGGAACTGGCCGGCGTCTGGCCCCTGGTGGACGCGCTGGCCGGCGAGGAGGATGTGATAGCGCCCAAGCCGGCGCCGGACGGCATCCTGACCGTCTGCGAGCGCCTGGGCATCGCGCCGGCGCAGGCCCTGATGGTGGGGGATTCGCCGGCCGATATGCTGGCCGGGAGGGCGGCCGGCACCGCCGGCTGTGTGGGTGTCACCAGCGGCATCAGCCGGCGCGAGGACCTGGAGCCTTACGCCGACGTGGTGATCGAATCGGTGCAGGAACTGCGCGCCGAAAAATAACGGGCGGGAGGCTTCTCCGCCTCCCGCCCGCAGGTGCATCACTGCGATGCCGGCGCGACTGCCGTCATCAGCTCCACTTCGCGCGCCGCCCGCTGTCCCTCTTCCACGTTCACCGTGGTCAGCAGGAGCATGCCCCCGATGAAGAAGATGATCAGGGAGATAATGCTCAGCCGGCTGGAACCGGTGAGCTGTCCCACCACGCCGAAGAGGAAGGGACCGGCGATGCCGGCGATCTTGGAGCTGATGTCGTAGAAGCCGAAGAACTCGGCGGTCTTGGTCTTGGGCACCATGGTGCCGAAGAGGGAGCGGCTGAGGGCCTGACTGCCGCCTTGCACCAGGCCCACCGCGCCGGCCAGCACCCAGAAGTGCCAGGCGGTGCTCATGAAGTAGCCGGCGATGGAGATCAGGGTGTAGACCCCCAGGGCCAGGAAGATGGAGGATTTGGTGCCCAGCTTGCGGGCCAGCCGGCCGAACAGGATGGAGAAGGGGACGCCCACGAACTGCGTCAGCAACAGCGCCCCGACCAGGTCGGTGGTGCCGATGCCGATTTCGGCGCCGTAAATGGTGGCCATCTTGATGATGGTGCCGATGCCGTCGTTGTACAGCCAGAAGGCGACCAGGAACTTGGTCAGCTCGCGGTAGCGGCGGATATCGTGGAAGGTCTGCGCCAGCCGGCGGAATCCCCCCACCACCGGGTTCACTCCCTCGGTAATATCCCCGCTGGCCGGCGGCTCCGGCACCGTCCGCAGTAGAGGGATAGAGAACACCCCCCACCACACGGCCACCGTCAGGAAGCTGACGCGAATGGCCATCTCCGCGTTCGGCAGTCCGAACATCTTCGGGAACATAATCATGGCCAGGTTGATGGCCAACAGCAGGCCGCCGCCCAGATAGCCCATGGCATACCCCTTGGTGGAGACCTGGTCAATATCTTGCGGGCGGGCCACGTGCGGCAGTAGGGAGTCATAGAAGATGTTCGCGCCGCTGAACCCGATCTCCGCCATGATGACGAAGATGGAGGCCTTCAGCCAGTCGCCGGTAGAGACGAAATAGAGCAGGCCGGTGAAGACGATGCCGATGGCGGCGAAGATGGCCAGCAGACGCTTTTTGATGCCGGCGAAATCGGCGATGGCACCCAGGATGGGCGCCATGATCGCCCCGATGAACAGGGCGATGGAGGTGGTATACGCCCAGTAGACGGTAGCCAGGTTGCCGGGCAGGGTGGCGCCGGCGACGGTGCTGTAGAACGGCGGCAGGACCGCGGCCATCACGGTGGTGACGAAGGCCGAGTTCGCCCAGTCGTACATGCACCAGGCGTTGACGATCTTCTTGTACGCTTTCTCGCTCAGCTCATGCATGGGTTCACGCTCCGGGTTGAGGATGGATGTGCTGAAGCTTCGGACAGCCGAATCGGGGGAGAAAACGCGGCACCTGCCGCTGGTACTGCTGATACGCCGCACCGAATTCCGCCACCAGCCGGCGCTCTTCATGAATGGAACCAAGGTAGAAATACAGGCTGACCAGGGCCGTCAGGAGCAGGCGGTTGACGGTCATATCCGGGTTCAGCCAGAGGAAGAGCATGGAGAAGGTGTAAATGGGGTGGCGCATACAGCGGTACAGGCCGGTCGTCTGGAGCTGTGCGGGGCCGGCCGGCTCCGGGCGGAGCAGGGACGTCAGGCCGATGAAGCGCAGGCCGCTCATCTGCCAGCCGGCGACAGCGAAGCCGGCGGCCGCCAGCAGTTGGCCGACGCGCATCACCCAGCGCCACGGTGCCGGCACGCTGTAGAGGGACGCGTCCGGCGAGGTGTATGCCAGCCAAAGCAAGGGCAGAAGGCTGAGGAGCGCGAAGCCGCTGTAGGCCGGCCGGTACCAGCGGTCAGCGGCGGGCCCGAACAGCCGGCGCGCCAGCGCCTTAGCCGGCAGGCTGGCCAGCAGGCTGTGCAGGCCGGCCCACAGGATGAAGGCCGCCGCCAGAACGGCAGAATATATCAGCATGCGCGCGCCCCCCGAAGAGGATAGGAGGGGAAACCCTATCCTGCGAATTATCTCACCCTCTACCATGATAAAATAGGCTTCCCAAGTTGTCAATGTCCCCTTAATAAAGAATACAGTCCCGAAGCCTTTGAACGTTTGAGGAGAGTGGCGGAGCACTATCATACGCCGCGCCGGCTGACAGTGATGCTCCCGCTGGTGCTAAAAGGGGGTAGGAGGATCGCGTCGGGGATTCAGCCGGCCAGCGCCGGCACGATAAAGGCGAAGAGGCACAGCCAATCGAGGGCCCACAGGCCGGCATATACCGCCGCCAGCATGACCCGCTGGGCGCGGCGGCTTCCCCGCCAGCCCTGCAGGGCGAGGACCAGCGCCAGGCCGGCCAGCAGGGCCGCCCAGAACAGGGATGGGTCGTGGGTGATGAAGCCCCGGATGATGAGTATCGCCGCGCCGCCGGCCAGGAGCAGGGAAGCGGGGCGCGCGCCGGCCGGGGAGGTGACGTGATACAGGCCGGCGGCGAATGCCAGCCCGATGGGGATCAGGGCGGGAAAGAGGTAGCGGCCCTGATGCTGGACGAACTGTAGGTTGTACCAGAGATAGCCCAGCGTCGTCAGTAAGGCGCTCGCTCCCAGCACTGCCAGCGCCCGTGCCTCATGGGCATATAAGGTGGTTTGCCGGCGCGCCAGACGCACCCACCACCCGATGACGCCGCCGGCCGCCAGAGCGCTCAACAGCGCCAGCAGTGTGTACAGCCGGCTGTCCAGCAGGACGCCCATCCAGCCGAATTGCCCCCAGAAGGACTGGAACGTCGTGCGGATGAAGCGCTGTACCAGGGATGCCGCGCCGTTCGCCGCCAGCCATTCGGCGGTGCGGAGCTGTCCCACCGTAATGGCATCATGCCGGCCCAGCCCCAGAATGTCCAGCCACCCATAGGTCAGGATGTTGCGCACGTACCAAGGCAGGGCCATGAGGAGCGCAGTGCCGAAGCTGATGAACCAGCCCAACAGGATGGAGCGTGCCCTTCCCCTTTCCGGCGCCAGCCGGCCCTCCCCCCAGAGGATCACCAGCGCGGCGATGGGCAGGGCGATATAGACCGAGGTCTTGGTCAGCAGGCCCAGGCCCAGCAGGAGGCCGAGAGGGAACCAATCGCGGCTGTGCATGGGGGCGTGCCGGCTGGGCCGCCGGCGCAGGTAGCGCAGTAGCCACAGCAAAATCGCCGCCAGCACCAGCTCCGCCAGGGCGTCATTGTTCACGCCGGCGGTGATGGCGATATGCATGGGCAGGAAGGCGGTGAACGCCGCTGTGCCCCATGCCAGATATGGCCGGCCGGGGAAGTTCTCCCGTACCAGGACGTAGGCGATGGCGATGGTGCCGGCGCCGAGCGCTACCGAGAGCAGGCGCATGGCCGCCAGCCGCACGGCCAGGGAGGCGCCGGCGAACAGGGCATAAACGCCGGCGGCGAGGATATAATACAGCGGCGGCTGGTGCGACTCGTAGCGGATGGGGTCAATGGACATATCGGGAGGAAAGCGCCGCGCCTTGATCTCCTCCAGGTAGGCGTGGGGATAATCGCCGGCCTGGAGCACCGGGAAGCGCCCGTGTTCCGCCAGGTAGCGGGCGTAGTTGTAATGGGCCGGCTCGTCCGGCACCTGCCAGGCCGGCGTCCAGATGGCATAGGCGACGGCCGCCATCAGGTAGCCGGCCAGTATGAGCAGGATAGCCCAGTGCGGCCAGGCGCGGATGGACAATGATGCCTCCCGGAAGCGCGTCAGGCGAGGCCGGCGGATTCCAACATGCGGCGCGTTTCCTCCTCCGCCACGCTCTCATCCAGCTTGCGGAAGAGAGGCTTGGGCTTGCGCAGTTGCTGGCCCGGCTCCAGCCGTTCCGGCTCCCATTTGCCCACCAGGTTGCTCTTGTCGTAGCGCAGGACGCGGTGCGAACGCTTGCTCTCCTGCCGCTCCTCGATGTAGATGCGGCCGATCAGACTGCCGTCAAAGCCCAACATCTCGTGCAACTGCTGGCAGGTGAAGGGCAGGAAGGGCGTCAGCATGGTGCGCAGCCAGGTGATGCCCTGCAGGCACACGTACAGGGTTGTGGCGGCCGCCTGCGGGTCGCTCTCGATCTGCGCCCAGGGTTCTTTCTCATTCAGGTAGCGGTTGGCGTTCTGCGCCAAGGCCATGATCTCGGTCAGGGCCGCCTTGAACTTGCATTCCTCGATGAGCTGGCCGATCGGCTCAAAGCCGGCGCGAATCTGGTTCAGCAGTGCCTCGTCCTGGGAGTCCATGGGGCCGGGCGCCGGCACCTTGCCATCGAACTTACGGTAGACAAAGGTCAGCACACGGTTCACCAGATTGCCCCAGGTCGCCACCAGCTCGTCGTTGTTGCGCCGAACGAACTCCTCCCAGGTGAAGTTGGAGTCCGATTTCTCCGGGTTGTTGATGGTCAGCATGTAGCGCAGGGGGTCCGGGTCATAGCGCTGGAGGTAATCCAGCGCCTCGATGACCCAGTTGCGGCTCTTGGACAACTGCCGGCCGCCGACCATCAGGTACTCGTTGGCCGGCACATCGTACGGCAGGACCAGATCGCCGTGCCCGATGAGCATGCCCGGCCAGATGATGGTATGGAAGGTGATGTTGTCCTTGCCGATGAAGTAATAGGAGCGCACATCGGGCGTCCACCACCGGCGCCACCCTTCGGGGTCCCCCTCGATCTGCGCCAGCTCCACGGTGACGGAGAGGTAGCCGGTGACCGCCTCCATCCAGACGTAAATGGTCTTGTTCTCGAAGCCGGGCACCGGCACGGGGATGCCCCAGCCGATATCGCGGGTCACCGGCCGGCCGCGCAGTTCCCCACTGCGCACCATGTTGCGCGAGACGTTCAGGACGTTGGGACGCCAGTGCTCCTTGTCATCCTCCAGCCATTCTCGCAGGGCCGGCGTCAGCTTCTCCAGGTCCAGGAAGAAGTGCTCGGTGGAGCGCACCACCGGCGTCGCGCCGCAGATCTTACAGCGCGGCGCGATCAGCTCCAGGGCGTCCAGGAGCCGGCCGCAGTTGTCGCACTGGTCGCCGCGGGCGCTCTCGTAGCCGCAGTGCGGACAGGTGCCTTCCACGTAGCGGTCGGCCAGGAAGCGCTTGCAGTGCTCGCAGTAGAAGCTCTGCATGGTATCGCGGTATAAATAGCCCCGCTCCAGCAGGCGCAGGAACATCTGCTGGGCCACGCGCCAGTGGTTCTCGGTATCGGTCTCCGTGTACAGGTCGTAGGAGACGCCCATGCGGATGTAGGCTTCCAGGTCCAGGTTGTGGTAGCGGTCCACGATGACGCGCGGGCTGACGCCTTCGCGCTCGGCGCGCAGTTCGACCGGCGTGCCGTGGGTGTCACTGCCGGAGAGCAGGACGGCGTCGCGGCCGCGCATGCGCTGGTAGCGCACGAAGATGTCCGCCGGGATATATGCGCCGGCGAGATGTCCGATATGTAAATTGCCGTTGACGTACGGCCAGGCGGTGAAAACGGCGATCTTCTCGGGCATTCCTCCGCTCTCCTTCGGGTCGCATTGCACAGAAATTTGCTTTATTGTACCATAGGTGGCGCGGGAATGAAAATCTGGAAATTTGCCGTAGGTGCTGGCCATGAGTACACCGCGGGTGTGTATGCTGGCCGCGGATGGGTTGGACCCGCATATCCTCGTACACCTTGTGGAGGAGGGGCAACTGCCGCACTTCCGCCGGCTGATGGCGCGCGGCTTCTTCGCGCCCATGACCACCACCTACCCGCCCGTCTCGCCGGTGGCCTGGACCTCCCTGCTGACCGGCTGTTGGCCGGCCAAACACGGTATCCTGGACTTCATCCTCAAAGCTCCATCCGCCTATTATCCGGCGCTGGGGCTGTATGATGTCGAGAGGGGGCCGGCCGGGGACGTCTACCACAGCCGCCGGCGGGTGCCCCTGCTGAACGAGCTCCTGCAGGAATACGGACTGCAAAGCTGTCTGCTCTATCTGCCGGGCACGTTCCCACCCCCGCAGGAGGCCGGCCATGTGCTGAGCGGCTTCGGCACCCCCGACCTCTTCGGCACTTTCGGCGTCCCCGCCCTGTACACGACAGACCGACAGGCCCTGCCGGCGGGGATCCGCCGCCATCCCGCCGTCCATATCCTTCAGGCGGAGGACAGTGGCTGGCGCGGGGAGTTCCCGGCGCCAGGCGGCCGGGCCGGCGTGCCCATGACCATCGTCGAAACGCCAGACGGGGTTCGGGTCCAGTGTCCCGCCTGGGGGACCGGCGTACATGTGGCGGAGGGACGCTGGAGCGAGTGGGTGAGCCTGGCGTTCACCGATGATAGGACGGCCGCCGGCATCTGCCGCTTCTACCTGCTGTCGCGCCGGCCGCTCGTCCTTTACCGCTCGGTGGTGCATCCGGACCCGCGCCGGCCGGCCGTGCCCCTCTCCGCACCGCCCGATTTCGCCCCGCGGCTCGCCGGGGAGTGTGGGCTGTTTCCCACCGCCAGCTTTCCGATGGAACAGGCCGGCTATCAGGAGGGCCTTTTGCCGGCGGCTCCATTCCTGGCCGGCGCCTATGCGGTCTGGGAGGAGCAGTTGCGCCTGGGCGAGCATCTGCTGGCGGAGGGCGGGTTCGATCTCCTGGCCCTGCACCTCTTCACGGCGGACTGTGTCCAGCATTTCTTCTGGCCGGACGCGGCCGGCCGGGTCGCGGAGGCGTACCGCTGGCTCGATGCGGCGCTCGGCCGGCTCAGCGAGGCCGCCGGCGAGGAGGCCGTGATCATGGTCGTCAGCGATCACGGCGCGGCCCCGATACATTACTGGCTGCACCTTAACCGCTGGCTGGCCGACGAGGGATACCTGGCCCTGCGCGCCGACGGTCGGATCGATTGGCGCCGCACGCGTGCCTTCTGCCTGGGCTATGGAGGGATTTACCTGAACGTGCAGGGGCGGGAGCCGGCCGGCGTGGTGGAGCCGGGACAGCCGTACGAGGAACTGCGCCGCCGGCTGATGCAGGAGCTGATGGCGCTCCGCAGTCCTGCCGACGGAGAGCCGGTCGTGGAGTGGGCGCGGCCGCGCGAGTCCTGGCATGCCGGCCCGCTGGTACCGCTCCTGCCGGATGTCATGCTCGCCCTGCGTCCCGGGTTTGCGCTGGCGCATGAGGATGCGCGTGGGGAATGCCCGGCGGATCGGCCCTGGCTGGAGCCGAATCAGAGCCGCTGGCGCGCCGGCCACGAAGGGCCGTATGCGCCCGAGGCCGTGTGCGGGGTATTCCTGGCCGCCGGCCCGGGCATCCCGCATGGGAAGGGGAACAACGTGCATATTGTGGATGTGCTCCCCACGCTCTGCCGGCTGTGGGGCCGGCCCGTGCCGGCCCATCTAGACGGCCGGCCCATTGTAATTATCTCCCCCCAGTAGCGCACTAATGTCAGATTCTTACAGTTTTGTCATAAATACTTTACAAATCCCCTGCTTCCCGCTATAATGCTTGTATAGGAGGAAGAGGTGGTATGCATCACACCGCGGCGGAAGGGCGTTCCCATTATCTGCGCCAAAGCCTATTAGCCATTGGCATCGCGGCCGCCAGCTTGACCGCGCTGGTGTATCTTACCTACCGCCTTCCTCCCGAGGGTCTTCCCCTCGCGCTGTTCTTCCTCCTGCTGTTTTGTGGGGTGGCCGGCCTGTTCGCGCCGCTGATGCTGTGGGTGCACCGCCGGCTGGTGATGTCCCGGCGTCTGCCGGCTTCGGCCTGGCGCCCGATCCGATGGAGCGCCTGGGCAGGGATCCTGGCCGCCATCCTCGCCTGGCTGCAGTTCATCCGGCTGTTGAACGTGGTCAGCGCCGTCCTCTTTGTGCTGATACTTTCCCTGGTGGAATGGCTGATAACGAGCAAGCGGCATTAACCGCAACGCTTTCACAGCGCTGTTCCTGAGGTGCGTCCGCCCCATCCTCGTTGATTTTTGTGCAACAGGAGTTATGCTATGGCTCATCGCTCTCGTGCCTGGCGGATAGGCGCAGTGCTCCTGGTCGCCGGCCTCCTGCTGGCGGTCATTCCCCTGTTCCTGTTCGCGCTGGCAGACACATCTGCCCTGCCGGCGGAACGCCAGCTTGTCGCGCCGCCGGGCGACCGCATGCCGGCGCCCCCCGCCCTGCCTCCTGCCAAACCCCAGCAACAGCCGTTGGATGGCTGGCTGGACATCACGGTGGCCCAGCCGCCGTATTTCAACGTCTCCGACCCGGGCCAGGCGGTGACCATCACGGTGGCCAACGGCCATCCGTCGCGTCCAGCGGAAGCGCTGGCGCTGACGGTGACCCTGCCGGCCAATTTCATCTACCTAGCTACCACCAGCGTGACCGATAACGCCGGCCCGATCCCGTACACCGTCACCGTGGTTGGCCAGGACCTGGTCTATACCCTGGACGGAGGCGTCTACGATCTGAACGCCGGCGATGCGGTGCGCATCGTCGTGCGCCTGGCCACCAACTGTCAGGTTGCTTCCGGGCTGAGCATCCGGGTGACGGCGGATTATCTTTCCACCGGCACCTCGTATCGGGATGTGGGCTATTCCGATGCCCTGACGGTCCAGCGCGGCAATCTGGTGGTGCAGAAACTGCCGGCCAATCAGGCCGCGGCAGTGGGGGACGTGGTGACATGGACAGTGCTGGCGCGCAATACCGGCCTGGGCGATGTGTACGATGCCTATATCACCGACACGCCCGGCGCCGGCTTCACGAATGTCCAGGGCCTGACCTCCACATATATCAGCCGGCTGGGCCCCGGCGAAGAGCGGCGTTATGTGGTCACCGCCACGGTGAATTCCTGCGGCGATTTGAATAATGTCGTCGCCGGCGCCTGGCGCTGTGGCAACCAGGATGGCACCGGCACGGCCGCCAATCCGGTCTCTGCCCAGACGGATATCACCCTGATCAAAGAGGTGCCCGATATCCGTATCACCATCCCGCCCATTGTCGTGCCGTACTGTGCCCGGGGATATCCCCTGACCTGGACGATCACCAATCTGGGGCGGGGCGACGCGTACCATTTCACCCTCTCCAGCGAGTTCGTGGGGGCGAACCTGGAATGTTCGGTGGTGGGGTCCGACTGGCAGAAAGCGGATGTCGGCGCCGGCATGGTCTTCACCTATACGGCGAACGGCGGCGCCATTGAAGCCGGCCAGACCGTCACCCTGACCCTGCTGGTCACCGATACCCAATCCTGCTCGGCGCCCTCCCGGAGCGGCGTGTGCTGGTTCCTGCCCGGCTATACCGATAGCTGTGGACTGCCCTTCTCGCCGCCGCTGACAATGGCTTCCTGGAGCATCGGCGGGGATGCCCCTTCGTTGAGCGTGTCCAAGTCTGCCTCGGCGGAGCGGGCCTTCCTGGGCGACCAGGTGGTCTTCACCGCGACGGTGGGGCTGGCCCATGGGGAGCATGTTGCCGGCAGTGTGCTCCTGACGGATGTGGTGCCGGCCTCCTTGGGGATCGTGGGCGTTTCCGCCACCGCCGGCACACCGCAGGTCAACGGGCGCACCATTACCTGGGCGCTGGCGCCGGCGCAGGCCAACGGTGCCCGGCTCACCCTCACCACTACTGTCAACAGTGACCCCTGCGCGGCCAACCAGGTGGCTACGAATTCTATTCAGGCCAGCGCGGCGACGGACTGCGGCTGTCTGCTGAACGCCTCCGCCTCGGCTTCCGCCGCTCTGCAGAACGATCCGGGGGTGCACGCCAATATCGCGGCCAGCACCACGACCATCGAGACCTGTACCAGCTTCTGGATCACCAACACCTATCATATCGAGCGCGATATTGGTTCGTGGGCCGGCGCCGTCTTCACCGATAATCTGGAGAACAACCTGCAGTACAACGCCGGCTCCCTGCGGGTCACGCTGGATGGGAATGACGTCACCAGCTACGTCAGCATCCTGAGCACCTCCCCCCTGCGGCTGGGCCTGAGCGGGCTGAACGCCACCGGCAAGACCAGCGGCACACTGGTCATCGGGTATTCCTTGTACGCGCCGGCCGCGTCCGCCGGCTCCTATTACCACTGGACCCATCTCTGGCTGCCGGGCTATTCCGATATGTACTGCGGCACGAACCCCGGCTTCCACAACGCGCTTCCACTGCAGATCAGCCGCGCCGATATGGGCATCAGTGTGGATGTGCCGGCGGTGATCGATGCCTGCCAGATCTTCGACGCGGATATCACTGTCGATCCGGGCCCCTGGGGCGGGGATGATGTCTCCGTCACGGTGACCAAGACCCATTATGCGCTCCTGGGTGTCTCCTTCGGAGGCTCCTTTGACCCGAGACGGGTGGTAACGTACAGCAGTGCGCTGACGACCACCTGGGTATTTTCGGACCCGGTGGAGGCCGCCGGCCGGATCCGGCTGACCCTGCAAAGCGACTGCGATGATGTGGAGGACCCCCTGCCGGCGGAACTGCGCTATTCCGATAACTGCGATCTGCGCTATGTGGAAACGGCCTCCGACACGCCGGCCATCAATCGCGTCGGCAATATCAGCATCTTCGTCACCCCGAATTCCTATCTCGTGACGGACGACACCGCCACCTGGCGCATTTATGTGGTGAACCCGGGGAGCGGCATCGCGTACAATGTGCTGGTGACGGATGTGCTGGGCACGGGCCTGCGCTTCGCCGGCTCCTCCATTTCCGACGCCGGCGGGGTCACCATGCCGGCGCCCGGCGGGAACGCGCCGGTCTGGCGCATCGCCGCGCTCCAGCCGGGCGAACAGCGCGTCATTACCGTGACGGCGGATGTCATCGCCTGCACCGACCTCACCAGCCACGTCTTTGCCCAGTGGGGGTGCAGTGAGACGGCGCCCTGCCGCCTGGTCCAGCAGGCCGGCCCCTTCCTGCGCCTGGCGGAGGCCAGCCTGCTGACCTCCAACGCCCAGGTCGGACAGCTCCCGCTGTGCGGGGACGGCTATGTGCGTCTGACGGTGAAGAACTCCTCCCTCTATCCGACCCTGCGGGAGGTGATGATCACTGAGACGCTGGAGAACCTGACCTATGTCGCCGGCTCCACGGTCATCACGTATACGCCGAAGGCCGGCCCGCCGGTGGTGCGGTATGTGGAGCCTACGGTCGGGAATGTCGGCGGCAACACCGTCCTCACCTGGAGCTATGCCCAGGCCGGGTTGGCGGATCTGCTGGATGAGGTGCCGGCGGAAGACACGATCGTCATCACGTTCAAGGTGGCCGCTTCCTGCAATGCGGCCGCCGCCAACCGGGTGCGCGGGCTGGCCACGGCCACGGAGCCGTGCGGACGGTTGCTGACCTCGAACGAGGCCGGCTTGACCATGCTGGTGCAGGTGCCGGCGCTCTCCATGACCAAGGAGGGGCGCAATATTACGAAGGGCACCGGCTTTGCCAGCCGGCTGGATGCCGAGCCTGGCGATCAGGTGGAGTGGCGCATCCGGCTGACCAACGGCCCGCAGGGGTCCACCGCCGAGAACCTGTTCCTGACCGATACCTGGCCGGCCAACTTTACGCCGTCTGGCGCGCTGACCGCTACAGTGGGTATTACGCCCACTGCCGGCGGATGGGAGGTGGATCCCCTGCCGGCCGGCCAGTCCGCATACTTCTACATGCGCGGCACGGTCAACCCGGATAGCTGTGGCGTGGATACGCTCAACGCCTCCCGGGTGACCTACGGCTGTGAGGTTGATGGATGCGCGGCCGGCGCGGTCGCCACCACGGCGGTCCTCCGCACACAACCGCAACTGCGCATCAGCGGACACACCCCGACGACGCTCTCCGAATGCGGCGGCGTGATCGTGCTCACCCTGGATAACCAGGGGCCGCCGGCGCACAACGTGGTGCTCACCGAGACGCTGATGAGCGGGCTGGTCTACAGCGGCACGCTGGGCGCTACCACCGCGCCCACGAGCTATCCCGCCGGCGGCGATAATCCGGCGGTCTGGCGCTGGGATTCCCTGCCCTCCGGTTCGACGGTCATCACCTTTGAGGTGCGCAATGCCGCGAGCGCCGGCGGATGCGCCCTGCCGCAGAGCGGCCCCATTACGACGGCCTTGGCGTACGAGGACAGTTGTGGGAATCCCTTCAGCACCTCCGCCCAGACCAACACGACGATCGGTCAGCCGTCCCTGCAGGTGAATAAGATACCGTCCACCCAGACGGCCGGCATCGGGCAGGTCATCACCTGGACCATCTTTGTGACCAACACCGGCAGCGCGCCGGCGGAAAACCTGGTGGTGACCGATACGGCGGCCACGACCTTCCAGAATCTCCAGTTTGGGCCGGGTTCGGATGGGTCCATGCCGGCGGTGGCCGGCAATCAGGCCGTATGGCGGCCGGCGGACCTGGCGCCTTCTGCCTCCTGGCGGGCGGTCATCACGGCGACGGTGGCCAGCGCCGGCGCCAACGATAACCTGGTCACTGCTACCGCAAGCTGTGACAGCGGCTGTCTGGCCAGCTCCGCCTCCCGGCAGGCCTGGGTGACCCTGATGCAGGGGTTTGACAAAGGGCCGGCCCTGCAGTCGGGCACCATCGGCGACCTGCGTACCTTTACCTTCACCGTCTCCCTGCCGGATGAGGATGCCCTGTATCAAGCGGTGCGGTTGACGGACACCCTGCCGGCCGGCCTGGGCTATGTCTCCTCGCTGATCACGTACACCTATGATATCGACGCCGGCGGCACCACGGTCATTTCCACCACACCGAGCAGTGCGCCGGCCTATTTGCAGACCGGCAGTATCATCTGGGATTTGGGCGCTCTGCCCGGTTCGGCGCGTGTGGACGGCCAGGTCACCGTCGTGCTCCGGGATGTCACCTCCAGTGTGCAGGACAGCCGGCTGACGAACACCCTGCGCCTGAGCTATGTGGACGCCGGCCAGACATACATCTACACTGATACGGCCGGCATTGACGTGGCGGAGCCGCTCCTGCACCTGGCCAAGACTTACGGGATCCCAGGATGCAGTGCGACCCGCTTCCAGTACAACTTCAACAACTTGAGCGACGCCGGCTGGTCGGAAGTGGGCACGTGGGCGCCGAACAGCAGCGGCATCTATCAGAACACTTATTATGGTTCCTATCGGCGCGCCTTCGCCGGCGACCCCAATTGGCAGGACTACAGCTTCAGCTTCCTGATGCGCACCACTTCCTCCAGTGGGGCGATGGGTGGGTATGTGCGGCAGAACCGCACCGATACCACCGATACAGGCTATGTCTTCCGCTGGTCCACCACACAGATGGAACTGCGCCAGCGCAACCCGGATGTCCTGCTGGCATCGCGCGCCGGCGGCTTCACCCCCGGCCGCTGGTACCATGTGGAGATGCGCGTGCAGGGCTCCCAGATCCAGGTGTTTGTGGACGGCAGTCTGGTGCTTTCCGCGACCAACACCACCCATGCGCGCGGCCGTATCGGTCTGCTGTCCGATTCTCAGTCGTTGACCCAGTTCGACGACATTATGGTGACGCTGTACGGCGGGGACGGTTGTGTGGTGGGGGCCGGCGACCTCATCACGTATACGCTGGCCATCTCCAATCAGTCTTCACTGCCGGCCTATGACCTGGTGGTCAGCGACATCATACCCGCCGGCACGAGCCTGCTGACCTATACCGTGCAAAGCGAGGACCCCTCCGCAGTGATTACGGCGGAGCCGGCGCCCATCCCCGGCGCGGCCGGCACCCTGATATGGCGCATCAATCACCTCACGCCCACGGTGCCGTACAACCCGCTGGATCACAACGGCCTGAACCTGCTGGTCACCCTGCGGGTATCCGACGACATCACTGGGAATATTACTCTCTCTGACCAGGCGTCGCTTGGGTATGACGGCCAGTGGAACGACGGCCCGGTGGGCATCCAGCGCGCCTACAGCGGTGGGAGCCACTCGGCGGCCGTGCGCACGCCGAACGGCGGCGTCGCCAAGCTGGTGGAGTTCGGGCCGCCTCCTACGGCGACCCTGGGTTCGCTCATCACCTATACCCTGCGGGTGCCGGACGCCCCTATCTCGGCGACCCTGTACAACGTGGCAGTGACCGATGTGTTGGACAGCCGGCTCCAGATCATCGCCGTTGATGCCTCCGAGGATACCTATTGGAGTTGGGGGTGGGAAGGGCAGGTAGTCACCACTACCTTTGCTTCCGTGCGGGCGGAACATCAGGCCGTGATTACCATTACCGCCCGGGTCCATACCGACTTGGGAGCGCGAGGCGGCGACCTGATCGGTAACGTGGCTCAGATGGCGCATAGTACGGCGTCCATTACTACCAGCAACGCGGTGACCACCACGGTGGGCGAGCCCCTGCTGAGCATCCGCAAAGGGGTGCAGTCCTCCACCGGCAGTTTGAGCGGGTTGGACGGCTCGGCGGTGCTGACCTACACCATCACCCTGACCAACACTGGCTCCAGCCCGGCCTACGATGTGCTGGTGACTGACAGTGTGCCGGCCGGCATCAGCGTGACCCAGGTCTATGCCGGCGGAAGCCTGCAGAACGGCGGCCGCACCATTGTGTGGAGCATCCCGGCCATCACCAATACCCTGCCGGCGCCGCCGGACAACCCGCGTGTGCTGACCTATACGGCCCGCATCAGCGGGGCCGGCGCGGGGGTCAGCCTGAGCAACCTGGTGACGGCGACCTATTCGTCGCTGGCCGGCGAGGTGCCGGGAGAACGCCGCTACGGTCCGTTGACCGATGGGACCACGGTCTCCACGGCGGTGCCGGCGGTGGGGAAACTCCTCGCCCCTTCGCCGGTAACGGTGGGGGATGTCATCACAGAGTCCTTGCGGGTGACGGTGCCGGCCGGCCTGGTGCTCTACTCCCCCGTCATTACCGACACGCAGTGGACCAACGGGGTGGACTTTATCACGGAGACGCGGCGGATCGTGGATATCTCCGGGACGCCGGCGGTGCCGGCGGCCTTCAGCGGGCCGTCCGGCGGCGCGAACACGGGCTCCGGCCGCTATATCACCTTCCCATTGGGCACGGTGGACAACAGCGGTTCGACAACGCCGTATGTGTTCGAGGTGCGCATCGACGCGCGGGTCACCGGACTGGCGGATAATGGGGTGGATTGGCTGTGGTTCCTGCCCAACGCCGGCGACCAGACGCTGGATCAGTTCCAGTTGACCTGGAGCGATGGCGTCACCGGCCGCTCCCTGACCTCCAATATCCCGACGGCGTCCATCCGTCAGCCCCTACTGCAACTGGACAAGCGGGTGAGCCCCGTCAGCGGCCGCGCCGGCGAGGTCATCACCTATACCCTGACGGTGACGAACGTGGGGAACTGGCCGGCCTATGATGTGGCGCTGACCGACAGCATCCCGGCCGGCGTACAGGTCCTGCCGACCGGTGGAAGCGCGTCTCCTGCGCCGGCCACCTACAGCGTGCTGTCCGGTTCGCCGCACACGGGCGCCGGCGGGGTGATCACCTGGACGCTGGTCAGCGAGATACCCGTGGGCGGCGTGCAGACCTATGTGTACACCGCCACGCTGGCCACCAATGTGGAGCCCAATGCCATCTACGTCAACGTGGCCGACGTGGACTGGACCTCGCAGGCCGGCGGCACGCCGTACGAGCGCCGCTATGTGGACAGCCCGCAGGAGGACGGCTGGACGGCGGATACCGATAATGCCCAGGTCAGCACGCCCGGTGTCCTTGCCATTGCCAAGGCGCTGGACAGCCTGGACGCCACCTACACCATTGGGCAGATGGTGCCGTATCGCATCACGGTGACCCTGCCGGCCGGCACGGTGCGGGATGTGGTGGTGACCGATACGCTGGATGCCGGGCTGGTGTACCTGCCCTCCAGCCGGCATATCAGCGGGCCGGCGACCTCGCCGGCGGAGTCGGTCTCCTCGCCCAATGACGGCACCGCGCCGGTGACGGTGGTCTGGAATTTCGGCACTGTGGTGAACCCGCCGCCGGGCCAGCCCATCGTCATCACCTTCCAGGCCCGCGTGGCGGACACGTCTGCGAATCGCGATAGGGATGTGAAGCAGAACCGCGCCGGCGTGCGCTGGACCGATGGCCAGGGATCGGCGCATGTCGAGCTGGCGCCGAATGTGCCGGTGACCCTGGAGATGCCGGCGCTGGTGGTGGACAAGAGCGCCCAGCCGGCCATTGTGGCCGCCGGCGCGCCGGTGACCTTCACCGTGACGGTCACCAACGTGGGGAGCGGGCCGGCCCAGCACGTCCATGTGACCGATACCCTGCCGGCCGGCTATCAGTACATCGCCGGCAGCAGCCGGCTGAACGGGACGCCCATCGCCGATCCCATTGTGGGCGCGGATCAGCGCACGCTGAGCTACCTGCTGGATGCTACGCTGGCCGGCGGCGCGTCCCTGACCCTGCGCCTGCAGGCTCTTGCGCCGGATCAGCCGGGCTTCGGCGAGGGCATCAATGTGGCCCGGGCTACGGGTCAGGATGAGACCGGCGCACCCATCCCGCCGGACAACAGCGCGCACGTGCCGGCGGATACCGATCCGGACGACCAGGATGATGCGCAGGTGCGTGTCCCGTATCTCTACGCCTCCAAGGTGGACAGCCTGCAGGTGGACGCCAACGGCGACGGCTTCGTCAGCCCGGGCGATACCCTGCGGTATACCGTGCGCATCGTCAACTGGGGCACGGCGCCGGCGAGCAATGTGCGCTTCACCGACACGCCGGACAGCCACACCGCCCTGGTGGTGGGCAGTGTGGCGGTCACCAGCACCGCGCCTTCGACGGTACTGAGCGGCAATTCCGCGGGCGACACCTCGGTCTCGGTGCAGGTGGATCAGATCGCCGCCGGCGAGACGGTGACCGTCACCTTCTCTGTGCGTCTGGTGGAGCCGTGGCCGGCGGGTGTGGCCTATATCTCCAACCAGGGCCGCGTGACGGCGGACGTGGCCGGCGAGGTCCTCACCGACGATCCTGACACAGATGAACCCATGGATCCGACCGACACCTTGGTGGCGGTGGGGAGCATCGGCGATTTCGTGTGGCATGACGCCAACGGCGACGGTGTGTATAACCCGGGAGAGGAGCCGCTGGCCGGCGTGCGGCTGGAACTGTGGTGGGATCGCGACGGCGACGGCACCTACGAGACCTATCTGGGCGAGCGCTTCACCGACAACGCCGGCCGCTACCTGTTCGACGGCCTGCCGGTGGGGAACTATGAGGTGCGGGTGGACGACTCGACACTGCCGTGGGCGGCGGTGTTGACGGCCGGCACGGATCCCCATCGGGTCAGCCTGGGCCCCAACGAGCATTACCGGAACGCCGATTTCGGCTACCGCACGGCCCTGGCCATCGCCAAGTACGATGAGAAGGATCCCATTCCGGCCGGCAACCTCCTGCATTACACCATTGTGGTCACCAACGAGGGAGGCCTGACCCTGCGCAATGTGCTGGTGACGGATACCATCCCGGCGCAGACGCTGTACTTCCCGGGCAATGCGGTGCCGGCGCCCATCTTCTGGGACGGCCTGCGCACGCTGGTGTGGAACCTGGGGGACATCCCTGCCGGCGCCAGCCGCACCATCCAGCTTTACCTGCATCCTGTGACCACCATTCCTGGCGGCACGGTGATCCGCAACGAGGTGGTGACCAGCGCCGACAACGCGCCGCCGGCGAGTACCTATGAGGACACCACCATCCTCCAGGCGCCGCCGACAGCCACGCCGACGGCCACGCGCACGCCGACGCCGACCCCCACCCGCACATCCACGCCGACGTCGGTGGTGACGCCGAGCCCGACGCCCACCCGGACGCCAACGCCGGCGCATACGCCGACTCCCACGGCCACGCCGGCGCCGGCGACGCCGACCCCAACGCCTACCCCGACCGTCACCGGCACACCATGGCAGTGCCCCATCGGCCCGTCCATGTACTGGAAGCGCGGCGGATACCGCGACTACGCGCCCAATGGGGTGCCGGACTTCGACCAGCGTCAGGGCGAATGGCGGCATCCGCAGACCGGCCAGTGGACCTATGACGCGGCGGCCGCCGTGGCCAACTCCTTCTGGTGGTTCGACGCGCGCTTTGAGCGCAGTCCCTATTCGCCGCCGTTCATCACCGACACCTATCCGCTGGTGCAGAGCTACGGTCCGTGGGATGACCATGACCCGCGCAACGTGAACGCGCCGGATTCGCCCGATTCCTCCTACCAGTTGATCGAGGACCTGGCCTACCGCATGGATGTTGACGGCCAGCGGACGGGCGTGTTGCATCGCGGCGCCACCATCAGCGACACGGTGGAGGCCATCGAGCAGTACCTGGTGGATAAGGGCCTGCGCTCCAGCTATATCATTACCGTCACCGAGACCCCCTCCTTCTCCCTGGTCAGCGAGGAGGTGCGGGCCTGCCACGATGTGATCCTGCTGCTGGGCTTCTGGGAGAAGCAGAACGGCCGGCCGGTGCGCCTGGGCGGGCATTACGTGACGGTGCCGGGCGTCGATCCCACGAATTACTACATCGCCTTCAGCGACCCGTGGTTTGACCGCGGCGAGGCCGGCGCCCCCGGCCAGGTACTGCCGCCGCCGGTGCATCCGCACGAGGGCGACCAGGTCTTCACCCTGCACAACCTGCCGGCCTTCGTCTCCCATGACATCTACACGGTGACGGTGAGCGCCCTGGCCATCGCCGGCGGATGGGAACCGCAGGGCTATGTGCAGAGCTGGGACGAAGTGGCCAACTTCGCCGGCGCCAACGTGCCGGCGCGCTACGCCGCGTATCAGGGCGATTATGCCGGCGGCGACATCTATACGAAGATCGAGTACGCCATCGTGGTGGCGCCGGTCGAGACGCCGGAGCCGCCGGAACCGATGCCGCCGGCGAACACCTGCCCGACCCTGCACTACAAGGGCGAGGGCTATCCGGATTATGCCCTCAGCGGCGTGCCGGACTTTGATCAGCGGCAGAACGCATGGCAGAACCCGCGCACCGGGCAGTGGAGCCTGGATGCGCCGGCGGCGGTCGCCAACGCCCTGTGGTGGCATGATTCCAAGTTCGAACAGGATTACGTCATGCCGCCGACCATCCGGGACACCTACCCGCTGGTGCAGGCCTACGGGCGTTGGGACGACCATGATCCGCTGAATGTCAGCCCGCTCATCGAGCATCTGGCGCAGGAAATGGATACCGACGGCCGGCGGAGCGCCGCGATCAAGGCCGGCACCACCATCAGCGACACGCTGGCCGGCCTCGAGTCGTACATCCGGAGCAAGGGGCTGTGGGAGCACTACCGCATCATCGCTGAGCGCCAGCCGGCCTTCGAATGGGTCTCCGAGCGCATCACGCGCTGTAACACGGTGGTGCTGTTGCTGGGATACTGGGAGATGCAGGATGGGCGCTGGCGGCGCATCGGCGGCCATTACGTCACGGCGGTGGGCGCCGATGCCCAGAACGGCGTGATCGCCTTCAGCGACCCGTACCGGGACCATGCGGAAGCCGGCTATGCCGGACGCGTCCTGCCGCCGCACTGGCCGCATCAGCTCTATGTGCCCATCACCACCACACTGCACAACGACGCCTGGTACGTCTCCCATGACGCCTACCCGGTGATGCCCACTTACAGCCCGGGCGGCCGGTGGGGGCCGGAGGGATATATCCCGACGCTGGAAGAGATCCGCAACTTCGCCGGCCTCAACTTCCCGTGGGACCTGGAGATGTATCGCGGCGATTACCGCGGCGGTCCCATTGTCACGGAGGTGGAATGGGCTATCGCGCTGGAGGCCCTGGCTCCTGTCGAGACACCAACTCCCACACCGCCGGCGGGCAGGATCTACCTGCCACTGCTCATGAAATGAGCAGGCCGGCCTGACACGACAGGACAGCGGGGGCTATGGCCCCCGCTGTTTGTTGCCGGCGCCTTTCGCGCTATAATGGCCTCGGGAGGCGGGAACACACTGATGCTGAAACGACTTATCCGCGAACTGAAACCCTATCGCTGGCAGTTGGCCGCGGCCATATTCCTGACGGCGCTGAACGCCGGCGTCCCCCTGTTGCCGCCCCAATTCCAACGCCGCATCATTGACGACGCCCTACAGCGCAAGGACCTGCATTATATCGTCCTGCTCATCGCCGGCCTCATCGGCATCTATCTGCTCAACAGCCTGGTGGACAGCGCTGACAGCTACCTGCGGCATGTGCTGGGCCAGCGCTTCATTTTCGATCTCCGCACGCGCCTCTACGAACACCTCCAGCGCCTGTCCCTGTCGTTCTTCGAATCGCGGCAGACCGGCGATCTCATGTCGCGCGTGACCAACGATGTGCGCTCCCTGGAAATGCTGGTCACCCATACCACGGAGTTCATCATCGTGGACTCCCTGCGGCTCATCGGCATCATCATCCTGCTGTTCAGCATGGAGTGGCGCCTGGCGCTGTGGGCATTACTGCCGGTGCCGCTGGTGGCCATCATCCTGCGCTGGTTCAACAAGGTCATCCGCCCGACCTTCCGCCAGATCCGCAAGGATATGGGCATGATCAACGCCGAGCTGGAGGAGAACCTCGCCGGCATGCGCGTCATCCAGGCCTATGGCCAGGAACCGCGCGAGTTCCAGGACTTCCTGACCGTCTGCCGCGCTTATTTCCAGGATACCGTGCGCGCCATCCTGCGCTGGTCCACGGTGTTTCCCGGCGTGCGCTTCCTCTCCAGCGCCGGCGCGGCCCTGGTGCTGGGCGTGGGCGCCTGGATGGTGATCCAGGGGGAGCTGAGCGTCGGCACCCTGGTGGCCTTCGTCAGCTATTCGGCCATGTTTCTGGAGCCTATCAACCGGCTGACGGAGATGGACAATGCCATTCAGGAGGCGCTGGCCGCCGGCGAACGCATCTACGAACTGCTGGACAGCCAGCCGGAGATCGTGGACCTGCCCGATGCGCAGGACGTGGAATCGGTGCAGGGCGCCATCACCTTCGAGCATGTCTCCTTCGTCTACCCCTCGGGCATTGAGGCCCTGCACGATGTCAGCTTCCGCGTGGAACCTGGGGAGACGGTCGCGCTGGTGGGCCCCAGCGGCGCCGGCAAGACCAGCATCGCCAACCTGGTGGCCCGTTTTTACGACCCGACGGAGGGACGTGTGCTGTTGGATGGCGTGGACGTGCGGCAGATTCGCCTGCGTTCCCTGCGCCGGCATGTGGTGACCGTGCTCCAGGACACCTTCCTCTTCTCCGGCACCATTCGCGAGAACCTGCTCTACGGCCGGCCGGAGGCCACCGAAGCGGAGATGATCGCCGCCGCCAAAGCCGCCTATGCCCATGACTTCATCATGGCCTTCCCGCAGGGCTATGACACGGAGATCGGCGAGCGCGGGATACGGCTGTCCGGCGGGCAGAAACAGCGTCTGGCGCTAGCGCGCGCCATCCTGGCGAACCCCCGCGTGCTTATCCTGGACGAGGCGACTTCCTCGGTGGATGCGGAGGCGGAATACTGGATTCAGCGGGCGCTGACGGAGGTGCTCAAAGGACGCACCGCTATCGTCATCGCGCATCGGCTTTCCACGATACGCAGTGCGGACAAGATCATCGTGCTGGAGGGAGGCAGGGTGGTGGAGATGGGCCGGCATGAGACACTGATGCAGCGCGCCGGCCTGTACAGCCAGCTCTACGCCCGGCAGGTGGAGATGGTTTCCCTGCCGTACGCGGCGTCCTGTACGGAAACATGACCATTGTTGAAATACAGTAGAACATATGTGATAATCGTTTGCAGAGCCCGGAGGAGGAATCGTCCATGGCACTCAGTCCCGCCAAGGAGCAGGCCATTCGTGAGGTATTCCAGCGTTTTTGCGCAATCGGGTGCAGACCATCCGCCGGCTCCAAATTGATGAACTACATATTAACCCTTTCCTGATTCGCATCCTTGCCAGAGAAATGGGCTGGTCAGATGCCCGAGCGATCGTTCGCTGGTTGGTGAATCAGCGGCTGGAGCGCGGTCTGGTGACCTCCTTCGGGCTTGCCTTGCAGGAAGCGGCGAAGGTGTTTTCGGAAGGGACCGGGGTGGAGGGCGCGGACATCCTCAAATCAAAGGGCGGTTTGCGCTACTATATCCAGGTGAAGAGCAGGCCGAACACGATCCCGAAAGACCTGGGGGTACGCATTGCGCAATTGCTTCGCTCCGCACAGCGGCGGAACCGGGGTTCTACCCCCTTGTTTGGTATGTGCTACGGTAACAAACAGCAAGTGAGCGGTATTGTTCGCCAATATGTGGAAGCGGAAGGAGGGATCGAGTGGCTGGCCGGCCGCGAGTTCTGGGAATTTATCTCTGACGATCCGGACTGCATCCACGAGGTCTATCGGATCGCCGCTGAAGTGGGGGACTCATTCCGCGATGAACAGGGGCAAAGCCTTTCGGAGGTTCTGGAGGCCAAGATCGAGGAACTGGCTCAGGAGTTTGTACAGCTATACGGCGAAGCCGGCGAGGGAATGTGGGAGAATTTGTTGGTGCGGAACTCGTGAGGGATGCGATGAGTTATATCGAGCATGATTTTCCCGTGGAGAAACTGAACCGCGTTGCGCTGGCGGAAGGAAACTCCAAGAAGCCCGTCTACGCCATGCATAAATGGTGGGCCCGCCGGCTGGGAAGCGTGTTTCGGATGATCATCCTGGCCGCGTTTGGCGAGGATGGGGAGCCGGCGGAGTCCGTTTGGGGAAAGTTTTGCCAGGGGTACAATCTCCAAGGGAAGCTGATCCTCGACCCATTTATGGGGGTGGTACTACCCTGGTCGAGGCGCTGCGATTAGGGGCTCGCGTGATCGGGGTGGATATCAATCCTGTGGCGTGGTTTGTGACGAAGAAGGAGATTGAGCCAATAGACCTCCAAGCCTTGGATGCCGCAGTGGCGGAATTGGAAGAGACGGTTGGAAACCACATCCGCCAATACTACCGGACAACCTGTCCTCAAGGCCATGAGGCGGATGTCATGTACTATTTTTGGGTGAAGGTGGCCCCCTGTTCGGTGTGTGGGAACCTCGTCCGGCTTTTCCCTAATTATGAGCTCTCGCGCAGAGACCATCAGCATGTAGTTGTATGTCCGCGCTGCCTGTGGGTCTTTGAGACGCCGGGCTACCGCGGTGAGACCATGTGCCCCGAATGTGGCTATGTGTTCGATCCTCGTGAAGGGGTTTCTGGTCGGGGAGTATTTCGCTGTCCGACGTGCGGGACGGATCACCGGATCGTGGATGTGGTCTCCACTCTCGGGCATGCGCTGGATATGCAGCTACATGCACTGGAAGGGTATTGCCAGGATTGCGGCAGATTTTTTAAGCGGGTGGATGAGGGAGATCTCGCCCTGTGGGAGCGCGCCAGGGAGGAGTTTGCGCGCCGGCGCGATGCACTGCAGATTCCCAGCCAGGCCATCCCCACCGCTGGCCGAAGCGACCCCCGCCCCGTGAATCACGGTTATACCCATTTCTGGCATATGTTCAACGAACGGCAGTTGCTCTCCCTCTCCCTGCTGTTGGAGCATATCTTAAAGATTTCGGACCAGAACATACGAGAATTCCTGCTCCTGGCCTTTTCGGATTGTCTGGGAACCAATAACATGTTCTGTAAGTATGAGATTGATTGGCATAAAGTATCCCCGTTTTTTGGACTGCATGCCTATCATCCTATCGAGCGGCCGGCCGAGAACAACGTATGGGGTACCCGCTACGGCCGCGGGTCATTTACGCGGTGTGTGGAAAAGCTGCGTAAAGGCAAAGCCTACTGTCAGCGGCCATATGAGCGGTTGGTGGATGCGCATGGCCGACGCCGCGTGCTGTTTCCGAAAAACGAGCAGATCGCCGGCATGCTGACCTCCAGTGTAGATGAACTGCTTCACCAGCAGAATGGCGCCTATCTCCGCTGTCAAAGTTCCGAGGACCTGTCTTTTATCCCGGATGGTTCCGTGGACGCGGTGATCACAGACCCTCCGTATTTCGATAATGTGCAGTATTCCGAGCTGGCAGATTTCTTTTACGTATGGCTCCGGCTGGGGCTTCAGGACCTGTATCCCTGGTTTGAGGCAGAACTATCACAGCGACCTGAGGAGATTGTCCAGAATCAAAAATCAGGAAAAACGGCCGAGCTTTTTGCCGAGGGACTCCGCCGGGTCTTTGCGGAGTGTCATCGGGTGCTGAAAGATGATGGATTGATGGTTTTCACCTTCCATCATAATCAGCGTTGGGCGTGGGAGGGAATGGCAAAGCTGTTGCTGGATGCCGGCTTTTATATTTCCGCCTCCCCGATTGTGCGTTCCGAGGGCCGAAGCGGCTTTCACAGCAGTTCCGGCAACATTCGTTATGACAGTGTGCTGGTGTGCCGCAAGCAACCCAGCCCCATGCCGCGCAGCCATTGGCCGGCGGTCAAAGAGCAGATCATGCAGGATGCCGTGACTTGGACACAGCGTACCCTCGCCTCCGGGATGCCCGTTAATCCGGTGGATATTTTCACCATCGTGATGGCGAAGGGGATCGAATGGTATACCCGGGTAGCCGCTGGGGAAGGGTTCGAAGGGGTCGTGTCCCTGTCAGAGGCCTTGGCAGAGCTAGAGGAACTGGTTACCACAGTCGAAGCCGGCCCGGGCCTTGAAATGAAATTGGCGGAGGAGGCCGTTCCCGAGACCGTTCGCCAATTGAGCTTATTTGTTATGGAGTCCCAGGAGCGATATCAGGTTCCAAAGCGCTCTGCCGCTGAAATACTGTGACCTGCTGGGCTGGGGGAGCGTCCCGAGAATGCCCTGCGGTGGGTCCGATGGGATGGATCGCCGATCCCAAGGGTGAAACCTGCCGCGTGGAACGGCTCGATGCCGGCGGTGGGACGAGATCGGCCTGGCGGCGCATCACCGTCCGCCGGCGGAGACCTCGGAGATGAGCGGCACGATCATCGGCCGGCGGCGGATGCGGTCATAGATCATCTTTTGCAGTGTGGTGCGCACCAGATCGCCCAGGGCCTGCTTGCCGGCGTAATGGGGCTGTTGCTCCACTGTCTCGATGACCAGTTCGATCATCTCATTAATCAGGTTTTCCGCATCGCGCATGTAGACAAAGCCGCGCGACACGATCTCGGGCACGTCCAGCAGGCGGCCGGTGCGCGCATCCACGGCCATCCCGACCGCCACGAAACCGTCCTGGGACAACAGCTCGCGATCCCGCAGGACCGCCGGCCCCACATCCCCCACACCGCTCCCATCCACAAACACGTATCCGCCCGGCACGCGCTCGCCGATCCTCCCACCCTCCGGGGTGAAGTGCAGGACATAGCCGTTCTCCACCACGAAGACGCGCTCCTGCGGGATGCCCAACTGGCGCGCCAGCACCCCGTGATGATGCAACTGCCGCAGTTCGCCGTGAATGGGCACAAAATAGCGCGGCTGTACCAGGCGCAGTAACAGCTTCTGCTCCTCCTGGCTGGCGTGCCCAGAGACATGCACCTGGGCGATGCGGTCGTAAATGACATTCGCCCCGCGCTGGAACAGGCGGTTGATGACCTCGTTCACCTCTTCGTCGTTGCCCGGGATGGGATGGGCGGAGATGACCACGGTATCCCCCGGCCCCACCTGAATCTGCTTGTGCAGGCCGCGGGCGATGCGCGCCAGCACGGCGGTCGGTTCTCCCTGGGTCCCCGTCGCCAGGATGGCCACCTTTTCCGGCGGCAGGTTCTGGGCATGATTGATGGAAACCAGGAGCTTCTCCGGGACCTCCAGATAGCCCAGGTCGCGAGCGATTTCCACCATCTCTTCCATCGTCCGGCCGGTGATGGCCAGCTTGCGGTTGTGGCGGGCGGCCGCCCAGATGACCTGCTGGATGCGCGGCAGATGGGAGGCAAAGGTCGCCACGATCACCCGGCCCTGGGCATTGGAGAAGATTTCCTCGAACGCCGGCTGGACCGCCCGCTCCGACGGCGTGAAGCCCGGCGATTCGGAGTTGGTGGAGTCGGACAGCAGTACCAGCACCCCCTCGTTGGCGAAGGTCGCCAGGCGCGCCAGGTCCGCCGGCTCGTCGATCACCGGCGTGTAATCGATCTTGAAATCGCCCGAATGCACCACCAATCCTACCGGCGTGTATATCGCCAGGCCGACGCCGTCCGGGATGCTGTGGTTCACGCGGAAAAACTCCACCGTGAACGGCCCAATGGTCACCCGTTCCCCGGGGCGGACGATGTTCAGCGGCACGCCGGCGCGGTCGCGCGCCCGCACCTTGCTCTCGATAAAGCCGATTGTCAGGCGCGTGGCATAGATCGGCGCCTGCACGTGCTGGAGGAAAAAGGGCAGCGCGCCGATATGGTCCTCGTGTCCATGGGTCACCACGATGGCGCGCACGCGGTGCAGTTTGTCCATCAGATAGCCGTAATCGGGGATGACCAGATCAATGCCCAGCATGTCGTTCTCAGGGAACATGATGCCGGCGTCAATGACGAGGATATCCTCGCCGTACTCCAGCACCATCATGTTCTTGCCGATCTCGCCCAGTCCCCCCAGCGGGATAATGCGCAGTTCCTCTAATGCCATATGTACTGCTTCTCCATACATCTGCGCCGGCCCTTTACTACAAACGATACCCCGACGAAAAAGCATGGTTCGTCGGGGCACCCATCCGCGCTGTATCGCCGGCGTTTCCTTTCCTTCGCTACAATTTTATATATCGTATCATGAACGTCACCATGTGTCAAAATCCCGCGTCACCGGGGCAGGCGACAGCCGCCTGCGCGGTAATGCTCACCGTACTGCGCGCTGAAAGCGAGCAGGCTCCCACCCATACGAGCGGGAGCCTGCACCACACCCCTGGCGCGGCAGAGGCAGGAGAAACTGCCGTCGGTAAGACGGCGATCAGGACGCCGGCTCCGGTTCGGCGGCCGGCACCGCCGGCGCTTCCACCTTTGGCTCCTTGACGAACAGGACCACCAGCAGGAGCGTAGCCAGGGTCACGCCGGCCAGCATCAGGGCGGAGCTGGTCGGGCCGGAACGCTCCACCAACATACCGGAGATGCTGGGCAGGATGAAATAGCCCAGGCCGTTGGCGGTCATCACAATGCCCATCAGCACGCCGGCGTTCCACGGCCGCACGCCCGGCTGTAACTGCGCCAGCCCCATGCGGATCGGCATCAGGGAGTTCATGGCACAGCCCATGATTATGATGATGAGGAACGCCAGCCAGATGTTCTGCGGCCCCAGCGGCAGGAAGAAGACCGACAGGAAGGCTAGCACCAGCACCACGGCCCCAAGGCTCATGATCAGTTTGGGCCGGCCAACGCGGAAGGCCCATGCAGGAACGATGAGCGAGGCCGGAATGCCCACCAGGGACATGACCGACAGCAGGAGCCCGACGGTGGTGAGCGCCACGCCGTAGCTGGCGAACTGCACGGGGAAGATCGCCGGCACGATGCCCAGGTAGCCCACCAGGGCCAGGCTGAACGGCAGGAGGATGATGTTGTCCAAGTTCATCACCTGCTTGACCGATTCCCACAGGCCCACTTTGACCATGGGCGGCAGGGGTTCCGGCGGATAGGGAGGCTGTTCGCGCAGGAAGATCCACGACAGTGCCGCGCCGGCGGAGGCGATGAGGCCCAGCGTCAGGAACATGCCGCTCCAGCCGAGGGCGTTCAGCAGGGGGAAGATGATGGCGTTGCCGGCGGCGATGCCGGCGGCCAGCCCCACGTTGGCGATGGCGTTCGCCACGCCGACCTCACGCCGCGGGAACCACTTCAGCACCATGGCGCCGATGACCGATGTCGCCAGCCCCAGGCCGATGGAGCCGGTGACGTTGAACAGGGCGAACAGCGGCCAGATGCGGGTGCTGGCACGCAGTAACGCGCTTACCGCCAGCAGGGTCTGGGCGAAGCAGAAGACCAGCCGCCAGCCGAACTTATCGGTGGCGATGCCGCCGGGGAGCGACACCAGGCCGGAGAACAGGCCGAACAGGACAATGAGCACCAGGTTCGCCTGACTGAAGCTGACGCCCCAGTCCCGGGAGAGGGAGCTGACCAGGGGGGCTACGCTGAAACAGGTCAGGGCCATCGTCGCAGAGGCCAGGGTGTACACGCCCACGATGACCCAACGGTACTTGTTGACCTCGTACTTCTCTGCCGGCATGGTGCTGTTCCTCCTTGCAATAAGAGAGTGATGGAAGAATGGGTCTACCGCCTCCCGGCGGGGGAATCTCGACGGGCTTTGCACAGCAGGGATATCCATCGTGCCTGTGCGCCGGCCCCTTAGCGCATATTATACACTAGTATATATAAGTTGTCAAGGCTGGCGGTGCGAGCTGACCATTTGACATTCCCCTTGCTGTATGGTATATTAGTTGCAAAGCATATCCAGAATGGCGATGATGGAAACGAGTAGGTGAGAAGCGGCTCTCCAGAGAGCCCGGAATAGGTGCGAGCCGGGTGGGTACGCCTCACCGAAAATCCTTCCGGAGCTGCCAGCCGAACGGCACGCAAGTGCCCAGTAGACCTGGCCGGCCTCGTCAGCCGTTACCCTGGACGGGGATATGGTGGTATCCCACAGAGTGAGCGGTCTGCTAAGAGGGGTGGTACCGCGGGAGTAGCGTGTGCTCTCGTCCCCATGGGGGAAGAGAGCATTTTTGTTGATGAGGACGGGACATGAGCGAAGAGGTGCGCGTGCGGGCCGCCGGCCCCCAGGACGAGGATGCTATCGTCGCCTTATGGCACGAACACATGCTCTGGCATCAGCAGTGCGACCCACGGCTGGCCCTGGCGCCGGACGCGCCGGCCCAATGGCGGGAAACCTTGCGGCTGTGGCTGGAGAACCGCGACATGCGCGTGCTGGTCGCCGAAAACCCCGCCGGCCAGATCGTCGGCTTCGCCATCGGCATGATTCGGGATAACGCGTCGGTTATGCTGCCAGCCCGCTTCGGCTACATCAACGACCTGGCGGTCACCGAGGCCTGGCGCCGGCGCGGCATCGGCCGCCGGCTGGTGCAGGCCCTGTTCGACTGGTTCACCCAGCAGGGGGTCACTACATACCGCCTGACGGCCGCACATCGCAACCCTGCCGCACAGGCCTTCTGGCGCTCCCTGGGCGCCGATGACCTGTTGGATGTGCTTTGGGGGGAAATACCATTGCCCGGCTCCTTACCAAACCAATAGCTACCTGTGCAGGTTCAAGGCCCAGTTGCTTGCCTCCGATGAAGGGGGCGTCGTGCTGGACCAGGTTGCCTTTTACCCTGACGGCGGAGGTCAGCCGCCCGATATCGGCCGCTCTTTGATGAGAACGGCCGGCGCCCCGAGGAACGGAAATAGGACTCAGGTGCGACGTACTTTCCAGGCGCCTCCGTAGCTTGCCGCACCTCTTGTAGAGCGGGCTTTCGGTAGGTCAGATGGCTCAAGAGTGCAAGAGGAGGTGCACGATGAAACGCAGATGGACATTCGTAAGCGGCCTGCTGGCGGTGGTGCTGCTGACCCTGGCCGTGGGGCCGGGACAGGCCCAAGGACCACAGCCGTCAGGGGAGGGTGTACAGCCGCAGGGAGAGGTGGGCATCCAGGCCGCCCTGGGCACCGCCTTCACTTACCAGGGCCAACTCAAAAAGGGCGGCAACCCGGTCAACGGCGTCTGCGACTTCCGATTCAATCTGTGGGATGCAGCCGACGCCGGGACTTTAATCGGCACCCGGACCAAGACCAATGTTCCCGTAAGCAACGGCCTGTTCACTATCCCCGACTTGGATTTTGGCGCCGTGTTCGCCGGCGATGCTCGCTGGTTGCAGATCGCGGTCAAATGCGCCGGAGATTCGGGTTATGTGACCCTTTCCCCTCGCCAGCCGCTGACTCCGGCACCCTACGCGCTGGCCCTGCCGGGGTTGTGGACACAGCAGAATACCACCAGCCCTAACATCATCGGCGGCTACAGCGGCAACAGCGTGACGGGCGGCGTGGTGGGCGCGACCATCGGCGGCGGAGGACTACACCTGAACACCAATCGCGTGACCGATCTCTATGGCACAGTGGGTGGGGGTATAGCCAACCAGGCCGGCAATAACGATGGCGACACGACCAATGCAATGGCCGCCACGGTCGGTGGCGGATCGGAAAACGTTGCCAGCGGCGATGTCGCCACTGTTGGAGGGGGCTTCAGTAATACTGCCAGCGGGAGAGGGTCCACGGTCAGCGGGGGCTATGGTAGCGATGCCCTCGGCAGGTCCGCCACCGTTGGCGGGGGCGAGAATAACTTCGCCATCGGCAATGACACCACCGTTGGAGGGGGCTGGTGTAATGAGGCCAGCGGCGCGTATGCGACGGTTCCCGGTGGTGTCTTCGCGAAAGCGACTCATTACGGCGAAATGGCGTATGCTACCGGGCAGTTCGGGGGGATTGTGCCTACTTGTCCGAGTGCCGGCGATGCCCAAACGTCCCTTTACGTCATGCGCATAGTGCGGACCTGCACGCCGGGTGTCTGGTACGACCTGTATCTCAACGGCAATGATACCCCTTCCGAGTTTCTCACCATCTCTCAGGGCCGTACCGTTGCCTTTGATGCGCTGGTGGTGGGGCGTAGCGATGGCGGCGAATCCGCCGGCTACTATATCCGGGGGGTCGTGGAGAACGTCGGTGGCATGGTGAGTTTCATCGGTACACCCGAGGTGTCCGCTCTTGGCGAGGATGATCCTAACTGGGGCGTTCGAGCCATGACCGGCTTCGGCGCTCTTGTCATTCAGGTGCAGGGCAACGGCGAGACCATCCGCTGGGTGGCCACGGTGCGCACCGTAGAGGTCTCCTGGTAGGAGGCGGGCGATGAAGGGCGCACGTTGTACGTTGCATGGGTCACGCCTGTTACTCCTGGTCGCCCTGCTGTCGCTGGCCGTCGCTGCCGGCGTCTCTGCCCAAACGGGCGGCGGCTATGACCTGACCTGGAGCACGGTAGACGGCGGGGGGTACACCTGGAGCGAGGGCGGTGGCTACGCCCTGGGCGGCACGGCCGGCCAGCCGGATGCCGGGATGCTCTCCGGCGGGGGCTATACCCTCTCCGGCGGCTTCTGGGTCAGCGCGGCGGCACAGCACCGCCTTCGCCTGCCGCTGGTGCTGAAGGCAGTGCCGTGAGCGCCATGGCGTGAAATTGAAAATCCGCCCGTTGTCATTGCATACGGGCACAGTATTCACCCGGGCGTGCTGTTCACCGGCGGGAGCGTGAAGCTCCTGCGCGCCCGCATGGATAGCGCATGCTTATCATCGTAGAACCCTGACCGCCGATGCGGCGGCTTTCGAACTGGAGGAGAACGAGATGGCAGAACGATTCACACCCGTGCCGGCCCATGTTCACTTCCCGAGCCTGGAGGAGAAAATCCTCAGGTTCTGGAAAGAAAACGATATCTTCATGCGCAGTGTGCGCAATCGCGAGGGTGCCGAACCGTGGGTCTTCTACGAAGGCCCACCCACGGCCAACGGCCTCCCGCACATCGGCCATGCCCTGACGCGCGCCGTCAAGGACGCCTTCCCCCGCTACCAGACCATGAAAGGGCGCTTCGTCTGGCGCAAGGGCGGCTGGGACACCCACGGCCTGCCGGTGGAGCTGGAAGTGGAGAAGATGCTGGGCTTCTCCGGCAAACAGGCCATCGAGGAATACGGCATCGCCGAGTTCAACCAGAAATGCCGCGAGAGCGTCTTCAAGTACGTGCGGGAATGGGAAGAGCTCACCGACCGGCTGGGCTTCTGGATCGACCTGGAGAACCCCTACGTCACGCTGGACAACGAGTATATCGAATCGGTCTGGTGGACCCTGAAGCAAATCTGGGAGAAGGACCTGCTCTATCAGGGCTATAAGGTGGTGCCGTACTGCCCGCGCTGCGGCACGCCCCTTTCCGACCATGAGGTGGCGCAGGGGTATCGGGAGGCGGAGGACCCGTCCATTTTCGTGCGCTTCCCTCTGGTGGACGAGCCGGGCACGTATCTGCTGGTGTGGACCACCACGCCCTGGACCCTGCCGGGCAACGTGGCCGTCGCCGTCCACCCTGAGGTGACCTATGTGATGGTGGAGCAGAAGACCGCCGGCAACGGCACGGAACGGCTTATCCTGGCCAAGGACCTCCTGGATTATGCCCTGCAGGGCGAGTACACCATCGTCCGCGAGCTGTCAGCGCGCGAGCTGGTCGGCCGGCACTACCATCCGCTGTACACCTTCCTGCCGGTGGAGAAGGATTACTGCTATGTGGTGGAGGCCGACTTCGTCACCACCAGCGAGGGCACGGGGCTGGTGCATATCGCGCCGGCCTTCGGCGCCGAGGACATGGAGCTGGGCAAGGAGTACGACCTGCCCATCATCCAGACGGTGGACGAGCGCGGCCGCTTCATCTCTGCGGTGACGCCCTGGCGCGGCATGTTCGTCAAGGATGCCGACCCGCTCATCATCGAGGAACTGCGCCGGCGGGGGCTGATGTACCGCGCCACCACCTACCGCCACACCTATCCCTTCTGCTGGCGCTGTAACACACCTTTGCTCTACTATGCCAAGACCACCTGGTTCATCGAAACTACCCGGGTGCGTGACCGCCTGCTGGCCAATAACGAGCTGATCAACTGGTATCCCGAGCATATCAAGTACGGTCGCTTCGGGAACTGGCTGGCCAACAACGTGGACTGGGCGCTGGGCCGCGACCGCTACTGGGGCACCCCTCTGCCGGTCTGGACATGCGAACAGTGTGGACACCAGGAATGCATCGGCGGCATCCAGGAACTGCGCCAGAAGGTCGGGGAGGAGCGGGCCAATCAGTACAAGGCGCTCAACCCCGCCGAGATGGACCTGCATCGCCCGTACATAGACGAGGTGACGTATCCCTGCCCGGAATGTGCCGGCACCATGTGGCGCGTGCCGGAGGTCATTGACTGCTGGTTCGATTCCGGCGCCATGCCCATCGCCCAATATCATTATCCCTACGGCGACCAGGAATGGTTCCGCAAGCAGTTCCCCGCCGATTTCATCAGCGAGGCGGTGGACCAGACGCGCGGCTGGTTCTACAGCCTGCATGCCATCTCGACCCTGGTCTTCGACCAGCCCTGCTTCCGCAACTGCGTGGTGCTGGGCCTCATCCTGGATGAAGACGGCGAGAAGATGAGCAAGTCCAAGGGCAACGCCATTGACCCGATGGACGTCATCAAAACCCACGGCGCCGATGCCCTGCGCTGGTACCTGTACACCGCCGCGCCGCCGTGGCTGGAGCGCCGCGTCTCACTCAACCTCATCGGCGAGGTGGTGAGCAAGTTCCTGCTGACGCTCTGGAACACCTATGCCTTCTTCGTCCTGTACGCCAACCTGGACGGGTTCGACCCGACGGCGCACGACGTGCCCGTGTCGGAGCGGCCCGAGCTGGACCGGTGGATACTGGCGGAACTGCACAAGCTGATCGAGACGGTGGACACGCGCATGGCCAACTTCGACCTGACCGGCGCGGCGCGCCCCATTGCCGACTTCGTGGATGACCTGTCCAACTGGTACGTGCGGCGTTCCCGCCGGCGCTTCTGGCGCAGTGGCGAAAACCGCGACAAGGCCGCCGCCTACCTGACGCTGTATGAGTGCCTGGTGACCCTGTCGCAGTTGCTGGCCCCCTTCACGCCGTTCGTGGCGGAGGAAATCTACCGCAACCTGGTGCTCAGCGTGCGGCCCGACGCGCCGCCCAGCGTGCACATGACCGATTTCCCGGTGGCCCGGCGCGAGCTGGTGGACGAGAAGCTCATCGAGGACACCCAACTGGTGATGCGCATCGTGCGGCTGGGGCATGCCGCCCGCAACAAGGCCGGCATCAAGGTGCGCCAGCCGCTGGCCAAAGCCCTGGTCAAGGTGCGTACGCCGGCCGAGAAAGAAGCGCTCCAGCGCCTGGGCGATCAGGTGGTGGATGAGCTGAACCTGAAAGGGATGGAGCTTGTCGAGGACCTGTCGGGCGTCATCCAGTACTCGGTCAGCGGCATCCCCAGCCTGCTGGGCAAGAAGTACGGCGCGCTGTATCCGAAGATCCGCGCCGCGCTGGCGGCCTGCGACCCGGCGGAGGTCGCCGCTAAGGTCAGCGCCGGCCAGCCCGTGACCCTGACCGTGGATGGCCAGGAGGTCAGTCTCCTGCCGGAGGAGCTGAACGTGCAGGTCTCCGCCGGCGAGGGCTTCGAAGTGGTCGAAGAGGCCGGCTATATGGTAGCGCTGGACGTGCGCCTGACCCCCGAGCTGATCAACGAGGGCCTGGCCCGCGAGATCATCCGCCGCATCCAGGTCATGCGCAAGGACGCCGGCTTTGAGGTGGATGACCGCATCCAGATTTACTACCAGGCGGACGAGACGCTGACCCGGGTCATGGAGCAGTTCGGGGACTATGTGCGTGCGGAGACGCTGGCCGAAGCGCTGTATCAGGCGCCGGCGCCGGCGGAAAGCTTCCGCGCCTCCTTGGACATTGACAAGCATCCCATCGAACTGGGCATCCGGCGGGTCTCCTGAAGGTAGCGCACGCTGTGGCGCGGCGGGCCGGCCCGCCGCCCCATCCATCTCTTGGGGAGTGTCTGGCACATGGAGACAGCGGAAGCAAAGACGAACACGGGGGGATGGCGAGGCTGGCTCTTCCTGCCGGCCATGGCGCTGGTCTTCCTGTCCTTCGACCAGTTCACCAAATACCTGGTGGTGAGCCATCTCGCCCTGTATGAGACACGCCGGCCCACGCCGGCGCTGGCTCATCTCTTCTCCTTCACCTATGTGACCAACACCGGCGCCGCCTTCGGCTTCTTTCAGAACGGCAGTGTCGTGCTGGTCATTGTGGCGGTGGTGATCATCCTGGCCATCGCCCTGTACTTCCGCCGCGTGCCCGGCGATGAATGGCTGTTGAAGATCAGCCTGGCCATGCAGTTGGGCGGGGCGCTGGGCAATTTGCTCGACCGCGTGCGCCTGGGCTATGTGGTGGATTTCATGGACTTCCACATGTGGCCGGTCTTCAACTTCGCCGATACCTTTATCGTCGTGGGCGTCGGTTTGCTGGCCTATCGGCTCCTGCTTCACCCGCGCGCCTGGTCCGCCGAAGACTTCCCGGCATAGATCGGAACACAGCGTGATGGGAAACCAGGGCATGCCGTTCGAGGAGGAGCGAGTTTTCATTGTGCCGGCCGAGGCGGCCGGCATGCGCCTGGATAAATTCCTGGCCGACCACCTGGCCGATATCTCGCGCTCCCGGATCCAGGGGTGGATCGAAGAGGGGCGCGTCACGCTGGACGGCCGGCCGGCGCGCCCCAGCACCCGTCTGGACCCCGGGCAGTGCGTTCGCGTCTTCATCCCGCCGCCGGAGGAGGTCCGCATCCTCCCCGAGCCGATCCCCCTTGGCATCCTTTACGAGGACGAGCATCTGCTGGTCATCAACAAGCCGGCCGGCATGGTGGTGCATCCGGCGCCCGGCCACACCAGCGGTACCCTGGTCAACGCCCTGCTGGCGCGCTTCCCCGCCTGGGCGGAGCTGGACTGGTGGGAGAGCGAGGAAGATGAGGAAGAGGCCGGCGCGGATTACCCCCGCCCGGGCATCGTGCATCGGCTGGATAAGGACACATCTGGCCTGCTCATCGTGGCCAAATCGGCCGGCGCCCGGAGTGCCCTGCAGGCCCAGTTCCAGGCCCGCCAGGTGGAGAAGGTCTATCTGGCGTTGGTGCACGGCGTGCCCCCCGCGCCGGCTGGGCTTATCGACGCGCCCATCGGGCGCGACCCGCGTCAGCGCAAGCGCATGGCGGTGGTGGCGGAAGGCCGGCCGGCGGTCACCGCGTACCGCGTCCTGGAGCCGCTCGGCGAGTACGCCCTGCTGGAGGTCATGCCGAAAACCGGCCGCACGCACCAGATCCGCGTGCATCTGGCCTTTATCGGGCATCCGGTGGTGGGGGATGAGGTGTACGGCCGGCGGCGGAGCCGGCTTGCCTGCCCGCGCCAGTTCCTCCACGCGGCGCGGCTGTCCTTCCGTCACCCCGTCACGGGCCGGCCGATGGAATTCTCCGCGCCGCTCCCTCCAGACCTGCAGGCGGTCCTGGAGGAGGCGCGCGAACGTATCCGGTGAGAGTCACCGGGAACACTTCTGCGGAGAGTAGTCGGGGGATATCCGATGGCTCGCGGCCTATCGTACAGCCTTGACGATACCATTGCCGCCATTTCCACACCGTTGGGCGAGGGCGGCATCGGCATCGTGCGCCTGAGCGGCCCGGAGAGCGCCGGCATCCTGCGGCGCTTGTTCCGGCCGGCCGGCACGCGCGCCGCCGGCGGACTGCCGCCGCGCCAGCTCATCCTTGGCCATATCATTGACCCGACCAGCGGCCAGGAAGTGGACGAAGTGCTGGTCAGCTTCATGCCGGCGCCCCATACGTACACCCGCCAGGACGTCGTCGAGATCAACTGCCACGGCGGGATTGTCGCCACCCGCAGGGTGCTGGAGCTGTGCCTGCTGGCCGGCGCGCGGCTGGCCGGCCCCGGCGAGTTCACCCTGCGCGCCTTTCTGAACGGCCGCATTGACCTGGCCCAGGCCGAGGCGGTGTTGGATATCGTGCGGGCGAGGACCTCCGCCGGCCTGCAGGTGGCCGTCGGTCAGCTCAGCGGCGCGCTGTCTGCGCGGATTCGCGCGCTCCGCCAGCGGCTGATGGGCGTCCAGGCCCATGTGGTCGCCAGCATTGATTTCCCGGAAGATGAAATACCCCAGATTGACGTGGGGACCGAGCTGGCGGATATCGAGCGGGAGCTGGCCCATCTTCTGGAGACGGCGGATCGCGGTATCATCTATCGGCAGGGCATCCGCACCGCCATCATCGGCCGGCCGAATGTGGGCAAATCCAGCCTGCTGAACGCCCTCCTGCGCACCAACCGCGCCATCGTCACCCCCATCCCCGGCACGACGCGCGACACGGTCGAGGAAACGCTGAACCTGCAGGGCATCCCGCTGGTGCTGGTGGACACGGCCGGCCTGGACCATGCGCCGCGCGATCCCATCGAAGAACTAGGTATGGAGCGCAGTCGCGCCGCCCTAGCGACGGCGGACCTGGTGCTGGCGGTGGTGGATGGGAGCATGCCCCTTCAACCCCAGGACCAGGCTATCCTGGAGCTGTTGGGGGAGCGGCCGGCGCTCATCGTCATCAATAAGTGCGATCTGCCGCAGGCGCTGGACGAAGATGCTTTGCCCGCCGGCCGGCCGCGTGTCCACGTCTCGGCCCTGACCGGCCAGGGCTTGCCCGAACTGGAAGACCGCATCCTGGATATGGTGCTGGGTGGGCATGTCACACCCCAGAACGAGGCCGTGGTCAGCAGTCCGCGCCACAAGCAGGCGCTGTCCGCCGCGCTGGAGAGCGTGCGCTCCGCGCGCACATCCTGGGCACAGGGCCTGCCGGCCGACTGCATTAGCATAGACTTGTCCGAGGCACTGGACGCGCTGGGTCAAATCACGGGGGAAACAGCGGACGAGGAACTGCTGGACCGTATCTTCAGCGAGTTCTGTATTGGCAAATAAGCCGGCTCAGGCGCGCCCCAACTGCATCAATGCCAGCCGCAGGCGCTCTTCCAGATCCGTGACATCCTTGGGGAGCATCTGCACCACCCGCTGGGCTTCCACCACATTGTATCCTAGCGAGCGCAGGGCCTCTACCAGCTCCGCGTCGGTTTCGCCGCCGGCCAGCTCCGCGCCGGCGACCCCCACCAGCTCCAGCTTGTCCTGCAGATGCAGGACCACCCGCTGGGCCGCCTTATGCCCGACGCCGGGCGCACGCGCGATGACATCCGCGTTGCCCTGGGCGATGGCGCTGACCAGCACCTCCGGCGAGAAAGAGGAGAGGATGGAAAGGGCCAGGCGGGGGCCGATGCCGTTCACCTCCAGCAGAAGCTCAAACAGCCGGCGCTGTTCCAGGGACTCAAAGCCGTACAGCGTCCACTCATTCTCCCGGATATGGAGATAGGTGAACAGTTCGATGGCGTCGCCGATGTCCCATTCTGCCTCCAGCAGGGACGCCGGCACATGCACCACCAGGTCCAGCGGGCCGATGTCCACTACCACATACTGCCGGCCCCGGCCCCGGAGCCGGCCGCGTATCGCGTGAATCATGACGCCGCTCCCTGGGCTTCCGGTGGGACGAAGCGGTACCCGATGCCCCGCACGGTTTGGATATAGGCCGGCCGCGAGGGGTCCGGCTCGATCTTCTCCCGCAGTCGGCGCACCGCCACCTCCACCAGGTTCAGCCCCTCCACATATTCATAGCCCCACACCTCGCGGAAGAGCGTCTCCTTGGGGACGGCCTCGCCGGCGTGGCTCATCAGATAATACAGTAGCTCGAACTCCATGGGGGTGACATGCACTTCCTGGCCGGCAAGGGTCACCCGGTGCGCGTTGGGGTCCACGGTCAGCGGCCCATAGGAAAGCACACTGCGGGGGCGTCGGCGTGCCATCCACTCCATGCGCCGGAAGATGGCCTCGATGCGTGCCCGCAGTTCCTCGAAGGTGAAGGGCTTGGTGATGTAATCGTCCGCGCCGGCCTCGAACCCCGTCACCACGTCCTCCGTGCGGTCCAGCGCGGTGAGCATGACGATGGGCACGTCCGAACGCTGACGGATCCAGCGGCAGACCTGAATGCCGTCCACCTGGGGCATGATGATGTCAAGGATGACCATGTCCACATGGTTCTGGGCGAAGAACTCCATGGCCTGGAGGCCGTCGGGAACGCCGAAGACCTCATAGCCGGCGGAGGTCAAGGCGTTCATCACCAGGTTGCGCAGTGGGCGTTCGTCTTCCACCACTAGGAGGCGGTATTTGCCGGCCATGCTGACCCCTACTCGGTTTCGTGCAGTGCGGCGTCGGTTAGCGCCTGCATCCGCCACATGTGATGGTGACAGATGGCAATGGCGACGGCATCGGCCGCATCATCCGGGCGCGGGATATCTTCCAGCCGGAGCATCAGGCGCACCATCTCCTGAATCTGCTGTTTTTCGGCGCGCCCATAGCCGACCACGGCCTGCTTGACCTGCAGGGGCGTATACTCATAGACCGGCAGGTGCGCCTGCGCCGCCGCCAGCAGACAGACCCCTCTGGCCTGCCCCACGGCGAACGCAGTGCGCACATTGGTGTTGAAGAAGAGCGCCTCGACCGCCACAGCCGTCGGCGCCAATCGGGCGATCAATCCCTGCACAGCCTGATAAATTTCCTTCAGCCGGGCCGGCAGTCCGGCTTCCGGGGACGTGCGGATCACCCCGCATTCCACCAGGGAAAGCTCGCCGGCCCGTTCCTCCACCACGCCGTAACCGGTGATGGCCGTGCCCGGGTCAATGCCCAGCACCCGCAATTATCCCTGCTCCTCGTACTTGGCCAGCAGTTCGTCCGACAGTTCCAGGTTGGAATACACTTCTTGCACGTCGTCCAGCTCTTCAAGGGCCTCGATGAGGCGCAGGGTTTTCAGCGCGGCTTCTTCATCCAGGGTGACGGTGGACTTGGGCTTCATCAGGAGCTGGGCGTTTTCCACCTGCAGGCCGGCGGACTCCAGGGCCTCGCGCACCTTATGAAGCTCGTCCGGCTTGGTGTACACTTCCACCACGTCGTCGCTGATGTTCACGTCCTCTGCGCCGGCGTCAATGGCCATCATCGCTACTTCGTCGGGGTCCTGGCCGTCCAGAGGCACGGTGATGAATCCCTTTTGGTCGAAGAGCCACGCCACACAGCCCGATTCGCCCAAGCTTCCGCCACTGCGGGTCAGGAGCCGGCGGATCTCCGCCACCGCCCGGTTGCGGTTGTCGGTGACCACGCTCATCATCAGGGCCACCCCGTTGGGACCATAGCCTTCGTACACCAGCTCCTCCAGGGCCGCCGCGCCCTTTTCCAGGCCGGCGCCGCGCCGGATGGCCCGCTCGATGTTCTCACGCGGCATGTTGGCGGCCTTGGCCTTCTCAATCACCATGCGCAGTTTGAAGTTGAACTCGGGGTCAGCCCCCTCGCGGGCGGCGATTTCAATCTCCTTCCCCAGCTTGGTGAACAACTGCCCGCGCTTGGCGTCCAATGCGCTCTTCTTTCGCTTAATGGTCGACCATTTCGAATGTCCCGACATAGGGTATCCTCCGTAAAATAGACGCGCGTCCGAAAGCCGCCGTCGGCTTCGGTTTCCAAGATGATATTATACCATCAGGTTTCGCTTTCGGCGAAACTGCGCCGGCCCCAGTGCAGTATCCTCCGTTGACAGCCGCCGCAAGGCCTCAATACTCGATGCCGCGCCGGGCCTCGATGCCCTGCTCGAACGGGTGTTTGCGGGCGCACATCTCGGTCACCAGGTCGGCGCGCCGGCACAGCTCCTCCGGCGCATCGCGCCCGGTCAGCACCAGCTCCATATGCGGCGGCCGTTCATCCAGCAGTCCCAGGATATCGTCCAGGGAGAGCAGGCCGAACGACAGGGCGGTGATGGCCTCGTCCAGGATAAGGATATCCACTTCCTCGCTGTGCATGGCACGCCGGCCCTCCTCCAGCGCCAGCCGTGCCTGCGCAAAGTCCTCCGGGCGGGGATGCTTGGGATGCACAAACCCGCGGCGGCCAAAGCGCGCCAGGGTGACGGTCGGCAGGTACGCCACCGCCTGCTGTTCGCCGGATTCCATCCATCCTTTCATGAACTGGACGATGTGCACCCGCAGGCCGTGGCCGGCGGCGCGCAGGGCCAGTCCCAGCGCGGCGGTCGTCTTGCCCTTCCCGTCCCCGGTGTACACCTGCACCAACCCCTTTTCCAGCGGCATCATCCGTTCCTTAATGACTATGGAGAGTGGTTTCAGTTAAAGGACAGATAGCCCATTTCCGCCGGCGGCATGCGCCGCTTCACCTGCTCCAGCGTCAGCATCTGCAGGATCTCGACCTCTTTGCGCAGGAGCGCCTCCTCCTTGAGCAGGATATCCTGCAGGCGCGGCAGGCTGAGCAGGCCCTGCCGCTCGGCCAGGTCCACCTGCAGTCCCCAGGCCACCATCCAGGCCACGCCCTCGGCGTCTTCCGGGAGGTTGTTGATGGTGATGGAAAGCCCCTGCGCCTCTTTCAGCAAGCGCAGGTAGCGGTAGAAGCGGATCTCCACCCGCGCCAGCAGGGCCTCGTCAACCCCCTCCGTAATCAGGGGGAAGTCCTCCACCTCGCCCACCAGGTACGGCTCCGTTTCCCGCAGTTCGCGGATGATGAAGCGGTCCAGCCCCCGCACGATGATGTGTTTGGTGTGGTCTTCCATCTCGATGACCCGCAGGATTTCGGCGCGGGTGCCGATATCAAACGGCTCCGCCGGCCCTCCCACCTCATGGCCCGACCGGATGAGGACAATGCCGAATGGCCGGGAATGGCGCAAACAGTATTCTATCATGACCTTATACCGGTCCTCAAAAATGTGCAGAGGCATCAGCATGCGCGGGAAAAAGACCGTGTGCAGTGGGAACAAGGGCAGTTCTGTCGTCATATCTCCCCCTCTTCTTCCTCTGACAGCTCCTGTCCCGTCTCTTCCTGCTCCGCTCCCGTTTCCTCTGGACTTGTTTTCATCACTTCGGCCAGCACATTGGTGGCGTAACAGCCCGGCGGCAGAGTGAACGCCAGCACCAGGCCGGCATCATACCATACATCCACGTCCATGATGGGGAAGCGCAGGGGCCGCCGGCCGCCCTTCAGCCGCAGTCCTTCGGCGCGCTTGAAGTCCTCCAGCGTCAGGCCCTCTTCGGCCAGCACCCGGCGCTCCAGCTCCCCCTGCCGGCCCTCCGCCATCAGCATACGGTAGCCGTACAGCGGCCCGGAAGGGCTGATCTCGAAACGGTCGGCGCGCGGCTGTTCGAGCGTCGGGTCCTCCACCAGAAACGCGCCGCCGCTGTCGTGCTTATAGGCCACATCGCCGGCGAACAGGACGTCCAGGGTCTCCAGGCGCTCCGCCATGACGCGGTTGAACAGATAGGACTGGTAGGCGGAGACAAAGAAGCGGCGCAGACGCTTGGAGACCGAGTACAGGGCGCGCACCGGCGCTTCCGCCGCCGGCGACCGCAGGAGCACTTCCAAGGCGCGGCGCTCCTCGTGGAACTGGGGCGGCCAGGCGCGCAGGGCGGCCTGAAGCTGGCCGGCGTCGTACAGCCGGCGCGCTTCCAGCACGGCCGGCAGTTCGTCCGGCTGGGGCCGGCCCAGGAATTCCTGCAGAAACGCCTCGGCATCCCCCCGCAGGATGGCGCGGCCCAGGAGATGGGTGTCCTGGCGCCGGCCGAAGCGCTGTTCGCCGAAGTAATTGGGCACCCCGCGGCGCTGGAGCGTTTCCAGGATGGGCCGCGCCCGCTCCAGGGCATCCGGCGGCACATCCCGGATGCGGATGACGAAGCGGTTGCCGGCCAGGTGCCCCTGCTTGAGCTTGTTGGTATGCCGTTTGGCCCACAATACGCGGATGCCCGGCAGTTCCAGCGCCAGCACGCGCTCCGGCGGCACATGCTCCACCGACAGCACCTGTCGTGCCACCGCGTGGGCGTCCTTCAGGCCGGCGAATCCGAGCTGGAACGGCCGCACCCGCAGTGCCCGCGCGATCTCCTCCACCGCCCGCATGGTCGGCAGGCCGCGTTTCTCGATCTCGAAAAAGGTATGCTCCCCCTGCCCGCAGGGCGCGTACAGGGGGATCTCCGTCACCTGGAAATCCTCGTATTCCACTTTGATGCGGCCGCCCGTTCCGGGCAGGTGCCGGGTCAGCCACAGCGTTGAGGCCGGCGTCTCGCTCGCCATGCCATGTATACCCCCAGGATCGGTTGGGCGCTCCGATGAGAGCCGAAAGCCGCCGCGGACCCTCGGTACAGGGGCGCGGTGCCGTTGGGCTGCCAGGTTATGCCGCTTGCGCCGGCGGGCTGTCCCATCGGGCAGAATGGCAGGTCGCCAGCACCAGCACCCATATCCCCAGCGCCAGCACCGCATCCCCTGGGCTGAAGACGGTGGGGATGGGGAAGGGCGGCGGCAGGACGAACACGTCCGACAGGAACCAGAGCCGCGTCTGCTCGCGCGGCAGGAGGATATCTTTGGTGTACTTCAGGCGCGCGCCGGGTTCGGTGCTCTGCAGTTCATACTCGTGCCCGACGCGCCGGACCGCTTCCGGGGAGATGGGCATATAGCCGCCGTTGGCCAGCATGACGGTCAGGTTCATCAGCAGGCCCAGGGCGATGATGGGCATGCCGGGCAGCCGGCGGTTCATCCCCACGAAGGCCAACAGGAGCAGGTAGGAGAACACCAGGGCGATGGTATGCAGGCTCAACCAGCCGCGCGCCGTGGTCTCCGGCTCATAGATGATGTAAATCTGCAGGCCGAAGCCCAGCAGGGCCAGCCACGGGGCGTGCAGAGGAAGGTTGGCCAGCCGGCGCAGTTTCCCGCCGGTCAGCACAGCGATCAATACTGCCAGGAACAGAGCAAGAACCAGGATCACCCATCCCCTCCCGGAAAGCGGTCCCGCCGAACATTACACACGGGCAGGGTGGCTTCCCCTGCCCGTGTCTGGCTCCAGGGCGTCAAGCCGCCATTAATGCCAGAAACTCCTCGCGTTCGATGGTCTCTTTCTCCAGCAGTGCCCGCGCCAGCGCTTCCAGCTTGTCCCGCTTCTCCGTCAGGATTTGCCGTGCCCGGCGATAGGCGCTCTGGACGATGTTCTGGATCTCCTGGTCAATTTCCTGGGCGATCTCCTCGCTGTAGTCGCGCTGTTCGGCGATCTCGCGTCCCAGGAAGACCAGCTCTTCCTTCTGGCCGAAGGTCATCGGGCCGAGCTTGTCGCTCATGCCGTATTCCTTGACCATCTTGCGGGCCAGCTCGGTGGCGCGCTCCAGGTCATTGCTGGCGCCGGTGGTCACATCGCCGAAGACCAGTTCCTCGGCCACGCGGCCGCCCAGCAGGCCGGCGATCTCGTCATGGAACTTGGAGCGCGGGATGACAATGTGATCGTTCTCCGGCAGGCCCAGGGTATAGCCCAGCGCCATGCCGCGCGAGATGATGCTGACCTTGTGCACCGGGTCCGCCAGGGGCAAATGGTGCATGACCACGGCATGGCCGGCCTCGTGGTAGGCGACGATCTCGCGGTCGCGCTTGCTCAGCAGGCGGCTCTTGCGCTCCGGGCCGGCCATGACCCGCTCGATGGCCTCCTGCAGTTCCGCCATCCCGATGGCCTTCTTGTTGCGCCGCGCCGCCAGGATGGCCGCCTCGTTCACCAGGTTCTCCAGGTCCGCCCCCACAAACCCCGGCGTCTCCCGCGCGATCACGTCCAGGTCCACATCCGGCGCCAGCGGCTTGCCGCGGGTGTGCACCTCCAGGATGGCCCGCCGGCCGCGCAGGTCGGGGCGATCCATCACCACCTGTCGGTCGAAGCGCCCCGGCCGCAGGAGCGCCGGGTCCAGGATGTCCGGCCGGTTGGTGGCCGCCAGCACGATGACATTGGTGTCGGTGTCGAAGCCGTCCATCTCCACCAGGATCTGGTTCAGCGTCTGCTCGCGCTCGTCGTGGCTCCCGCCCAGGCCGGCGCCGCGCTGGCGGCCCACGGCGTCGATCTCGTCGATGAAGACGATGCAGGGGGAGTGCCGCTTGGCCTGGTCGAAGAGGTCGCGCACGCGCGAGGCGCCCACACCGACGAACATCTCGACGAACTCGGAGCCGGAGATGGAGAAGAAGGGCACGCCGGCCTCGCCGGCCACGGCCTTGGCGATGAGGGTCTTGCCGGTGCCGGGCGGGCCGACCAGGAGCACGCCCTTGGGGATGCGGGCGCCCAAGGCGGCGAACTTGCGGGGGTCCTTGAGGAACTCGACCACTTCCTGGAGCTCCTGCTTGGCCTCGTCGGCGCCGGCGACGTCGTCGAAGGTGACGGCCGGCCGGTCCCCCGTGATGAGGCGCGCCCGACTGCG
>Ga0080004_1116724_pt1 | contig 45862 bp, 38 predicted proteins | sample WasSprMetagenome_FD_69207 | JGI IMG/M metagenome (GOLD analysis project Ga0080004, IMG submission 69207) | Sulfidic aquatic microbial communities from Washburn Spring, Yellowstone National Park, USA - WS (SPADES assembly) (version 2) | ecosystem: Environmental > Aquatic > Thermal springs > Hot...
GGTTTACTCTTATGTTGCTTATGCCGTAGCCAAAGGTATCATGACCTTAGACCAAGCCTTAGCCCGTTTAGAAAAAGCAAAGGTTGAACCTCAAAAGGAGGAGACCACAAACTAAGGGAGCTTACTTTTTATAGTAAGCTCCTTCCTTTTTCTTTTCATTCTTCTTGATGTTGCCAGTTGTCCAGGTTTTTAGACTGTTTAAAAGCTATGGGAAAAAGTCTGTCTTGAAGGATGTTTCCTTTTCTCTCTTCAAAGGAGATATACTTGGGATAATCGGACCAAATGGTGCGGGTAAAACGACCCTTCTTTACATACTTCTTGGGATAATCGAGCCAACCTCTGGGGAGGTAAAATACTTTGGAAGACCTCTTAAAAAAGAAAGAAGCAAAATTCTAAAGCGCGTTGGATTTGCCTCAAACTATGTAAGCCTTCCCTATTCTCTAACCGTGGAAGAAAACCTAAAGGTCTTTGCCCATCTTTATGAGGTAAAGGACTACCGTAGAAGGATTGATGAGGTTTTGCAAACCTTTAAGTTGGCTGACAAGAAAAAGGCTTTGTGTAGAGCCCTCTCTACTGGAGAGATGATGAGGTTAAACTTAGCTCGAGCCTTCCTTCATGAGCCTGATGTGCTCCTCCTTGATGAGCCAACAGCTGGTCTTGACCCAGAATACATGCGAGAAGTTGCCGAATTTTTAAAGAAGCAGGCTGAAGAAAGGGGGCTTAGCATAATTCTTACCTCTCATCAACTCTCAGAGCTTGAGAAGATAGCAAACAAGCTTCTCCTTATAAAGGAAGGTAGAATATTAGCCTTCGGGGGCTTAGAGGAACTTTTTAAGCTTTATGGAGTTGACAACTTAGAAGAGCTCTACTTTAAAGCCTTTTCCAACGCTTCCTTAGGGGATAGTGATGGTTAGCTTTAGGCGAATTCTTGCTATTCTTCTTAGACATCTCTATCTTTTAAAACATAGCGTTAGTAGATGGATTGACCTTCTCTATTGGCCAACCATTGACCTTTTGCTCTGGGGTTTCGTCTCCCTCTACATGCAGCAAAGGGAAGGTAGTGGGATTGTGTATCATTTTCTTGGAGCGCTTATTCTTTGGAACATTTTAATCAGAGCTCAGCAGGGGCTTGCCGTTGGTTTTCTTGAGGATGTCTGGGCAAGAAACCTTCTTCATCTCTTTGCCTCGCCCCTAACGCTCCTTGATTATGTTTTAGGGCTTCTGTTATATAGCATTCTCAAGGCTGCTATAGCCTCTCTTTTGATGGGACTCCTTGGGGTCTTGATCTTTGATTTTAACTTTTTTACCCAAGGGTTAGCCCTTTTTAACCTTACCTTTGCCCTTCTTCTTTTTGCTTGGTCTGTTGGGCTTATCACTATAGCCTTGGTCCTTTATTTTGGGCAGGAAGCTGAAATCTTTGCCTGGGCTTTAGCCTTACTTTTCCTTCCCTTTTCAGCAGTATTCTATCCTGTGTCCGTTCTTCCTCCGCTTTTTCAAGAGATTACAAAGTTTGTCCCCACTTCTTATGTGTTTGAGGGTATGAGGATGGTTTTTCAAGGAAAGGAGGTGCCCTTGCAATTTCTATTTAAAGCCTATTTTTTGATCTTAGTCTACTTAGTCTTAAGCGTTTTCATATTTAGCTATTCCTTTAAGCTTAGCAAGGTTCAGGGTAAGCTAACTAAGGTCGGTGAATAGCCCGGTTGCCTTGTTTTTTCATACTTTTTGGTTATTTTATACTTTGCTATGAGTAGGGTAAAGGTAGAGAAGGCTATACCTCAGGAGAGGATTAGGAATTTTAGTATCATTGCCCACATTGACCACGGGAAATCTACGCTTGCAGATAGGCTCCTTGAGTTTACTGGAGCGGTATCTGAACGGGAGATGCGGGATCAGTATCTTGATAAGCTTGACTTAGAAAGAGAAAGGGGTATTACCATCAAGGCGCAAGCGGTAAGGCTTTATTATCAAGCAAAGGATGGAGAAGTCTACCAGCTAAACCTTATCGATACTCCAGGACATGTGGATTTTACCTATGAGGTGTCCCGGGCTCTATCTGCCTGTGAAGGGGCGCTTCTTGTGGTTGATGCCTCGCAGGGAGTAGAGGCTCAAACCTTGGCTAATGTTTACCTGGCCTTAGAAAATAATTTAGAGATCATCCCAGTTATCAACAAGATAGACCTACCTCAAGCTGATATCGAGAAAACTAAAAAGGAAATTGAAGAAATAATAGGATTTCCAGCTGACGATGCCCTTCTTGTTAGCGCAAAGCTCGGGATTGGCATTGAAGAGGTTTTAGAGGCCATCGTCAAAAGGATTCCCCCACCAAAAGGGAATAGAAATGCCCCACTCAGAGCCTTAGTGTTTGATTCCTGGTATGACCCTTTTCTTGGGGTAGTGGCTTTGGTTAGGGTGGTTGACGGAATGGTTTATCCAGGGCAGAAGATCAAGTTTTTATCTACGGGTAAAGCCTTTGAGGTTACCAAGGTTGGCGTTTTTGCACCTGAGGCAACCTCGGTTGACTGTCTGGTTGCTGGTGAGGTAGGCTTTCTTGCTGCTGGAATAAAAGAGATAAGGGATGCAAGGATTGGAGATACTATAACTGAGGCAAACGCAAACCCTCCCCCTTTGCCCGGTTTTAAAGAGTTAAAACCCGTTGTCTTTGCTGGGATTTTCCCAGTTGATAGCGACGATTATGAAGCATTAAAAGATGCTATCCAAAAACTCTGGCTAAACGACCCAGCCTTTTCTTATGAAATGGAGACTTCAGCGGCGCTTGGCTTTGGCTTTAGGTGCGGTTTTCAGGGACTACTTCACATGGAGATTGTGCAAGAAAGACTTGAAAGGGAGTTCAATCTTAATCTCATCACCACTGCACCTTCGGTGAAGTATAAGGTTAAGCTAAGAGATGGGAGGGAAATAGAGGTAGAAAACCCAGCCCACTGGCCAGACCCTGGGCAAATTTTAGAGGTGTATGAACCCTACATCCGAGCTGAAATCTATACCCCGAAGGAGTACCTTGGGCAGATTATCACCCTTTGCGAGGAAAAACGAGGTATCCAAAAGGAGATCAAGTTTATAACCCCGGAAAGAGTGGTCTTGGTGTATGAGCTACCTTTTAGTGAGGTGGTTCTTGATTTTTACGATAAACTGAAAAGTTATTCCCGAGGGTATGCTTCTTTAGATTATCAGTTCATCGGTTATAAACCAGGAGACCTTGTTAAGATGGACATCCTTATCAATAAACAGCCCGTAGATGCCCTTAGCTTTATCGTTCATCGAGATAAAGCATACTACCGTGGGAGAGAGCTTGTAAGCAAGCTAAAGGAGGTTATTCCAAGACAGCTCTTTGAGGTGGTTATCCAGGCGGCAATCGGAAGCAAGGTCATCGCTCGGGAACGCATACCACCTTTGCGGAAAGATGTTCTTGCTAAATGCTACGGTGGAGATGTAACGAGAAAGAAAAAGCTCTTAGAAAAGCAGAAGGAAGGTAAAAAACGCTTGAAGGCCATAGGTGAAGTGGAGATCCCTCAAGAAGCCTTCCTTGCGGTGTTAAAGATATAAACTGCTTACGTATCAAGATTTACGCTTTTGGAGGAGTCCAGAAAGACTTGGTTCATCTCTTAGCTGAAGATTACTTGAAGAGGAGCTCCCTCACCTGCCGGCTCAGGAGGACAAAAAACTCGGGCTAACAAAAAGGCTTTAGATGACAAGATAAGGCTTGAGTTGACAAAGGAAGAGCTTCGGGTGTAGCATTGAGTAGGCTCGCAATAACTAAAAAGATTATCTGAGATGGAGTGGCTCTCCACGAGAGTAGAGATGGATTAAAGGAGGCTTTTCATGGACTTAAAGAGCAAGGCATTTGATTGGCTAAAAAGCATTCTTTTTGCCTTGCTTTTAGCCCTTTTTATCAGGGCTTTTTTTATTCAGGCTTACAAAATCCCTTCTGGTTCTATGATCCCAACCCTTCTCATAGGGGATTACCTTTTGGTGAATAAGATAACCTTTGGGCTAAAAAATCCCATAAAGGATGATTTTTTATACCTCAGACGATTACCGAAAAGGCAAGAGATCGTCGTCTTTACTTATCCTGTGGACAAAAAAGTTGATTTTATCAAAAGAGTTATAGGGCTTCCTGGAGATAAGGTTCAAATTATTAACAAAAAGGTGTATGTAAACGACAAACCCCTGAACGAGCCTTACGCAAGATGGACAGACCCTGAAGTTTATCCAAAGGAGGTTAGCCCACGGGATAACTTTGGTCCAGTGCAAGTTCCAGAAGGACATTTATTCGTGCTTGGGGATAACCGCGACCAAAGCTACGATAGTCGTTTCTGGGGCTTTGTGCCCATCAAATACCTTAAAGGAAGTGCTTTGATAATCTATTTTTCCTGGGATAGTGAAAATGGAAGGATAAGGTTTGAGCGGATCGGAAGACTAATTAAGTAAAGAAAGCCCAAAGGTTTTCCTTATTTAGCAATCATAGCCCTCATCAGGTCAGCAGCGTTTTCCGCATGTCCTGAAATATCAGTAATCATGTCAATAAGGTTTAAAAGGTAGAACAAGGTAAACGGGTCTGAGATCCGGCTAAAAATCTCCCTTTTTAAATCAGTAGCTAAATTTTCGCTGAGATATTCCTCGTAGCGGATTTTCCTAACAAGTTCTTTAGCAACATTTCGGCTTGTTTCGGAACGGGTGATAAGGAAATCCGTTGCCCTTTGAATTAGCTCCTCAATGTAGCGAAGGGGTTCCAAATTTTGGTTAAGAAGCCTTTGAAGCTTTTGGGCAAGGTCTTCTGGGATATCAATATCTTTGAAGGAAAGCCAGTTTATGATCTCTTCTGCCGAGTCCGCAACCCCGTCCTGTTCTTTTAAATAGAGAAAAATTTCAAACTTTTCTACAGGAAGAATAAGCCCCTTAGGTAGATGCCCCCGGATATTAGTCTTAACCTTGTCAGCCTCTCTCTCAATCTCGGTAATGTGTTTAGCTATCTCAAAAAGCCTTTCTTTATCTTTATGGAAATAGGCTTCTAAAGCAAGGGGAAGACGGATAAGACATTCGGATACAAGCCTTGCATGCTTCAAAAGAAGATTGAAAAGAGGATATTCTCTAGTAAGTATCTCTTGAATAGAGACAGGCTCTAACCTTTCAAGCTTTGGTATTTTACCCTCAACAGTAAAAATAACAGCTTCTGCGATGTTACAGGCATGGTCACCGATCCTTTCCAAATTCTGAACAACTATGATGTATTCGATCCCGATGTCAATAAGGTTTGGGTCATTTCTCATGCATTCCTTAAGGAGCTTAATGTTTTCCCTTTTGTAGGAATCAACTATGTCATCATGCTTAATAACAGCATGAGCTTTTTGCACATCCTCGGTGATGAAGGCGTTTATGGCGCTCTCAAGCATGAAAAGGGCTTCTCTAGCCATGGGTTGAATAGATGTTTCACACTTGTTTAGGGGAGGCGCCTTCTGCTCAACAAGATTAAGAACCCTTTCAGCGATGTTAACCGCTTGGTCAGCCAAACGTTCAAGGTTTCTCGCAATGTCAAAGGCGCTGATGATAAACCTTAAATCCTTAGCTACAGGTTGCTGTAAAGCTATAATCTCAACGGCTGAGAGGGTAACCATGTGTTCGTAATAGTCCACCTGTTCGTCAAACCTAATAACTTTATTCGCAAGGTTTGGATCAAGGTTTTCAATAGCCTTTAAGGCACCGGTTATCATTTCATCAACAGACTTTGACATATCAACGAGCAAATTTTTAAGTATCTGCAGCTCCCTTTCAAGGGAAATCCTAACCATTTTTTCCTCCTAATCTATTTTATCTTTAATAACTTTTCAGGATTTTTTATATTATAGGCTTTAAAACCAAGTTTGCGAAGTCTCAAAACAAAAAGATAGCTTAGCCTACCAGAATAGCATAAAAAAATTAGCTCCTTTCCTTGATAATTTTTAAAATGTTTAAAAAAATCCTTTTCTTCAGCTGAAACAAGGTTTGGGTCAACCCAGATGGCTGATGGAAAGGTCCCCTTTTCATAATCCTCTTTTTCTCTCACATCGAACACTACTATTCTATCTCGATTTTGTGAATAATATGTTAAAAATTCTTCGGCAGTCCACTCAAGCCTTTTATCTTCAACCCTTTGTAAAAGAGATATCCTTCGGCATTTGACGCATATGTGCGATTTTGAGGGAGTAGGCTCACCGCAAACCTGGCAGGGGGAAAACTCATCCTCCTTTTCTAGCTCCTCTTTAGGAAGAAGGGGTAGAAGTTTTTTCATGAAGATGGAAAGAAGACGAAACTTGAAGGTTTTATCCTCTTTTAACATGTCATTAAGCCAAGATTTCCAACGTTTTGCGGGAGTTAATTCCCCATGGGGACAACTACATCCCTCGATGGGCAACTCCGAAAGCACTGAGTAGTGAAAGATGTCAAGCTCCGGAAGACTAAATAGAGGTTTGACCTTCCTTGCCTGGCCGGCATGAAGGGGAGGTAGAACGGGTCTCAAACGGGAAAGGCTTATAAAATCACCGTTAAAAAAGAGGCTAAGCATGGTAGAAAGGGTGTCATCAAGATGGTGCCCAGTTGCGATCACATCAAGGTTAAGCTCTTTTACTACCTTAGTAAAATAGTATCTTTTTATCACACCACATACTGAACAGACCTTGTCCTTAAAACTTGTGAAGACAAAGTCATCTATCCGAACACCCTCCCTTTCCACTAGGTCTACTATGTGGAGGGGAACTTCTAACTTTTTGCAAAGCTCTTCTACTGCAGATTGAGCGTATTCCGAATAGTAGCGAATGCCAAGGTTTAAGTAGATACCGATAATATTTTGGGTAGGAAAAAGCTTTTTAAGAATGGCTAAAAGGGTTGCGCTATCCTTACCCCCAGACAGAAAAACCCCAACCCTTTCTCCTTTGCTAAACATTTTATACTTGATTATGTTTTCCTTTACCCTTTTTTCACAAAACTTTAGGAAACAATCTTTACAAAGATATAGTGATGTGCCCTCCGGTCGAAGGATGGCTTTCTCTTCACAGTAGGAACATGTTTTGGGTAGCGGTTTGGGTTTAAACTCAAAGACTTCAGCCCCGCATTTTATATATTTCATATTAAAAGATTAACACCTTTCCCTTGAGAGGACAACTCAAAAATGCTATAATCGCAGAGATGATACAAGATTGATAAAGGTTGTTTGCAACTTTCTTATATGGGAGGATATTCATGCTTATTGAATTTCCGCTAAAAGAAGAGCATAAAATCATGATTGAACTTATAAAGGAAATTGGGGAAACCTACATTAAACCCTACTCTTTAGAATGGGATGAGAAGGAAGCTTACGACCCAACGCCCATAAAAGCCCTTGCTCAGGCTGACCTTTTTGGTCTCATCATCCCAAAGGAGTATGGAGGGCTTGGTTTTGGCACCTTTGAAATGTGTCTTGCTGTAGAGTGGCTTTCCTACTTTTGCGCTGGGGTTTCAACAACCTATGCCGCAAGCTTTCTTGGTGCCTATCCTATCATCCTCTTTGGCAGCAAAGATCAGAAAGAAAGATACCTTCCTTCCATTGCAAAGGGTGAAAAGCTTTGCGCCTTTGCCTTAACTGAGCCTCAAGCTGGGAGCGATGCCTTTGCCATAAAAACCACTGCCAAGAAAGATGGGGACTTCTACATTCTTAACGGAATAAAACAGTGGATCACGAACGGAGGGATTGCTGACATCTATATTGTCATTGCCTTGACAGACCCAGCGAAAGGGGCAAGAGGAGCAAGTGCTTTCATTGTTGAGAAAGGGGACCCAGGTTTTGTGGTAGGCAAAAAAGAGAAAAAACTCGGGCTTCGAGCCTCTGTTACTACGGACCTAATTTTTAACGATTGCCGAATTCCAAGAGAGAGGCTCATAGCCAAAGAGGGGATGGGCTTTATGGTTGCCCTCAAAACTCTCGATTATGCAAGATGTGGAGCAGGAGCTCAAGCCTTGGGTATCGCCCAAGCTGCTTTAGAGGTAAGCCTTAAGCATGCAAAAACAAGAGTTCAGTTTGGTCAGCCTGTATACCAGTTTCAAGCGGTAAGCCATACCTTTGCCGAAATGGCTATGAGGCTCTCATCGGCAAGGGCCTTAGTGTATAGCGTCTGCCAGTATATCGATTCTGGGGCTAAAGACTTTTCTGGAGCTTCAGCCATGGCAAAATGCTTTGCCACAGACCAGGCTATGTGGATCACAGAAAGGGCTATCCAAATGATGGGTGGCTATGGCTACATGAGGGACTATCCTGTTCAAAAATTCTTTAGAGATGCTAAATGTCTTCAGATCTACGAGGGGACAAATGAAATTCAAAGAAATATTATAGCCAGGGAGCTTGCCAAATGGATAAAGGTATAAAATTCGGTCGAGGCTTAAAGGAGGCTCTTTCATGGGAAGGATCGTAGTTTGCATCAAAGGAGTTCCAAAGCCTGGAACGGTAAAGGTTGATAAAGAAACTCATACCCTTCGTCGGGAATCAGCAGAGCTCATCCTAAACCCGCCAGACAGGTCTGCTTTAGAAGTAGCTCTAAGATTAAAAGACCAGGCAAACTTTGAGGTTATAGCAATTAGCATGGGACCACCAAACATGGTTCCTGTTTTGCAAAAGGTCTACGCCTTAGGAGTAGATGACATTTATTTAATCTCTGACAAAGCCTTTGCTGGCTCAGACACCTTAGCAACCTCTCGAATTTTAGCCAGAGCCTTAAGTCTTCTTTCCCCCTTTGACCTTGTCATCATGGGAGCAAGGTCAATCGATGGTGAAACAGGACAAGTACCCCCAGAAACAGCAAGCCTTCTTAATCTTCCATCCATAACCTATGTTAAGGAACTAAGGTTTGTTGATGGGAAGTTTATTGCTATCCGGGAAGATGATTTTGGGGAGGAGGAGATAGAATTTCCTTCACCAGCTGTGGTTAGCATCACGCCTGAGATAGATTATGTTAGACCACCATCCTTAAAACGCCTCCTTTCCTTGAAAGATGTAAATCCCAAGGTTTTAACCAACGCAGAGCTTAACCTTGATGAAGCGGATATTGGTCTTTCTGGATCTCCAACTCAAGTTGCTGATGTCTTTGAGAAAACCCTTGTCTCCCGAGGGGAAATCTTTGAGGGAGAGCCAGATGAGCTTGCTGAAAAGCTTATTGAGATCTTAAAAGAAAAAGGCTTTTTAGCTTAATGCTTCTAAAGGGGGCCAAGCAATGGCTGAATATATCTTTGCCTTTGGGCAGTGCTTTGAAGGTAAGCTTCATCCTGCAAGCCTTGAAATCTTAACTCCCTTAAGAGAGGTTGCTGACCGGCTCAACAAAAGAGTGATCCTTATAGGTCTTGCCGATGACAAGGAAAAATTTTTAGCTATTCCGGAACTAAAAAAGTTGCTTGCCGATGAGGTTTGGTATATCATCCATCCAAACCTTAAACACTTACCCGATGACCTCTGCGAGAGGGTTCTTGTCTACTTAGCAAGGGAACATAAGCCATATGGAATATTTTTTCCGGCAACTAAAAAAGGGCTTTCCGTTGCTCCAAGGGTAGCTGGGAGCTTAAAAACTGGACTTTGCGCCCATGTCAACGCCTTTGAAATAAAGGATGGAAATCTTTTTCTTCTTCGTCCAACCTACGGCGAAAACATCATAGCAAAGCTAATTTCCCTGACGCTTCCCATCATGGCAACCTTAGCCTTAAACGCCTTTCCCATAAAGGAAGCTGAAAAAGAACCCTTGATAAAAGAGATAAAACTACCTGAAGATTTTGACTGGTCAACGAAGCTAACCATCAAGAACTTCAAACCGGCAAAGAAAGAGCCTTCAAGGCTAAGCGTTGCTAAAGTTGTTGTAGCTGGGGGCATGGGTTTAAAAAGCAAAGAAAACTTCCAGATGCTCTTTGAGCTTGGTAAAATCCTTAACGCTGAAATTGGGGGGACAAGACCCGCGGTGCATGCTGGCTGGGTTGAGGCAGACCGGATGATAGGGGTAAGCGGAGTTTCGGTAAGACCAAAGCTATATCTTGCCTTTGGGATCTCGGGAGCCATTCAACATACCGTTGGCATGGAGGGCTCAGAATTTATTGTCTCGATAAACATAGACAAAGAGGCACCAATGATGAAGATGGCTCATGTAGGCTTCGTTTGCGATGCTCCTTCCTTCCTTAAAGCCTTGTTGCGAAAACTTAAGGCGAAAGATTAACTGATAAGGTTCTTCCATTTTTCCTTTATCCTCTGGACATGGTCTCCCTCCCAGTAGATCCTTCCACAGCTTGGACAAAGATTAAACTCATCGTAAAGCTCGTAAGCCTTGGGCGGGATTTTTTCTTTATACTCTTCTTTACTTACGGAAATAAGCTCAACTCCACAAATAGTGCAAATGTCAAGCTTAAGCTCCAGGTCTAAATTTAGTTTATTAACTAAACGTTTTATTTGAGCTTTAAGGTTATCCCTTGGTAAAAGAAGAAATTCTGCTCCAGCCTTCTCTAAAACCCTTGCGGTCTCCTCGCTTGTAATAAGAAAAAATTTTTCTCGATTTTCAAGGATCGTCTTTAAGTCTATTCTATTCTGAGCAATTTCTGCTTTGTACCCCAGAAAACGCAACCATTTAGCAAGCCCCCTTAAGCTTGATTCCAGATAGAAAACTAAATCTCGCGATGGCAATTTCATTTGCGTTTCTCCCTTGGCAAAAAGTCTAAACTTAGTATACTACAATGTAAAAGGTAAGATAAACTGCATAAAAAAGATGACCAATCAGGTTAATTTTAAAGAGTTTTTTAAAATATTTATTTTTTTCTTTTTTTTCTTCATCTTTAACTCTCTTACTTTTTCAGTTGCTCATTCTTTCTCTTTAATTTCAATCTCTGAAAAGGACGAGATTGAGCTTGGGAAGATCTATGCAAACGTTGCCATTGACGAGTATGGAGGGAGGTTCCCTGAGCCAGAGGTTCAAGCTTATCTTCAGCGCCTTGGAAAGAAAATTGCCGAGCAATCTCCTCGCAAGGTGCCTTATACTTTTTACCTTGTAAACTCAGGAATTGAAAACGCCTTTGCCCTGCCAGGTGGGCCGGTGTTTGTCACCCGGGGATTGTTTTTGATGGTAGATACTGAAAGCGAGCTTGCTTGCGTTCTCGGGCATGAAATCGGACATATTACAGCAAGACATCATATCAAGTTTGTAGAAAAAAACATGACCCTTAGCCTTCTTCTTCAGATTGGAAGTTTGTTTTTGCCTCAGAATTTGGCAGGAGAAGCTTTGTATCAGCTTGCTCAAATCTCAGCAGGGCTTCTTTCCCTTAAATTTAGCCGTGACCAGGAACGGGAGGCTGACGCCTACGGGTTTGAATTCTCTGTAAAGGCTGGCTATAGCCCTGAAGGTATGTATGAGCTCTTTAAAAAGTTTAAAGAAAGGGAAAAGAAACGCCCGCCTGAGTGGTTATCTACTCATCCATTGCCTGAGTCGAGGATCAAAGAATGGCAAGAAAAGATGCAAACCTATAAACCAACGGGCGCTTTGATCAAAGACCGCGAGGAGTTTCAGAGGATAAAGGCTATTATCTCAGCCACTACGGAATCTTTTAGGTTAAGCGATGAGGCTGAAAAGCTCTTTAAGGACAAAAAAATTGATTTAGCCAAAGAAAAGTTCATGAAGGCTTTAGAGGTCTATCCTAAAAACATTCCCGCCCTCCTTGGTCTTTCGAAAATTCTTTTAAACCAAAAGCGGTTTGATGAGGCAAAAGAATACGCTAAACGGGCAAAAGTTTTAGATGAGAACTTAAGCTCAGCCTATATCCTTGAAGGAATAGCTGAGCTTAATCTCAAGAACTATCAACAGGCTCTAATCGATTTTGAAAAGGCAAAAGAGCTGATACCTTTTAACGGCTATGCTTATTATTTAGCTGGAAGGGCAAACGAGGAGCTTGGTAAACGAAAAGAAGCTCTGGATAATTATAAGAAAGCCCTTGACCTTGGACCAAGCAATGCCCCTTGGTATCCTGATTGCAGACGGCGCTATCAAATGCTTCGAGGAATTCCTCTTCCTTTTTAAAAGCCTGAAAGGCGAGATATAAAAATGTTCATCCAGAACCTTCTAAAATCCCTACCTTTACAATACCACTTTGCCAAGGCTGGAATTACCATCCCAGTCTTTCTTCCACCTCTTGTTAGTTTTTTTCTTTCTTTGGTTTGCGGAGTAGGCGGAGTAAGCGGAGCTTTTTTGCTTTTACCCTTTCAGGTAAGCATCCTTAACTACACAGCCCCCTCGGTCTCAGCAACCAATCATCTGTTTAACTGCGTTGCCATTCCTTGGGGAGTTTATAAGTATTGGAGGGAAGGGAGGCTCTATACCCCTCTTACCCTTATCATCTCTCTTGGCACCTTGCCTGGCGTGATCATCGGCTACTTTCTAAGGGTTTCTTACTTTATTGAGCTCAAGAACTTTCTTCTCCTCGTAGGCATAGTCCTTTTAATCATAGGCGGAAAGCTCTTCTTTGACCTAATCTTCCCCCCTAAAAAAGAAGCAACCTTTTCCTATGTCCCCCCAAAAACTTTGGTTTTTAGCGTAGCAAAGCTTTCTTTCGAGTATAGCAGTAGGACCTATGAAGTGAGCTCAATCCTCATCTTTCTCATAGCCAGCATGATAGGGATTGTAGGAGGGATTTACGGCATAGGTGGTGGCGCTATCATGGCACCCGTTCTTTTAGCCTTCTTTCATCTTCCTGCCTATGTGTTTGCCGGAGCAACGCTCTTTGCAACTTTTCTAACCTCAGTCATCGGAGTTATAATTTACACGACCTTTGGAAATGGACCGGACTTTTTGCTTGGACTTCTATTTGGCATTGGAGGAGGACTTGGTCTATACCTTAGCGCAAAGCTTCAGAGATACTTTCCTCCAAAGATGATAAGAGGTTTCCTCGGAATAGTTCTTCTTTATATAGCAATTAGATATATATCAAAATTTTTTGAATGATCCTAAGCTTTAGTATGAAAAATCTCTATTCATAAAAAAGCTTTAGTCTAACTTTTTTTAGTTCCTTTAATGTTTCAAGAGGAAGATAGTTTTTAATACCTAAGGTATGAGCCCAAGCTTTGATTTTTTCTTGAAAGTTTTCTTCTTTGAAATGACACATGGTATAAAGGTTGTATGGAAATTCTGGATAGCTCTTCCTAAGATAGCAATGAGTAATTTCTGGGATTTTAGATAGGCTTTTAGCTACCTCGTCAACCCTTTTTTCCTCTATTTGCCACACAACCATCACATTGTGTTTAAATCCAAGTCGCTCGTGTTTAAAAAGGGCGCCAAACCTCCTTAACGCCCCTACCCTTTTCATTTTTTTTAACCAAACGAATATGTCTTCAATCTTACAATTTAGCTCCTCGGCTTTAACAAGAAAAGGTTCTTTTACCAAAGGAAGAGGTTCCTGCAAAGCCTTAACCATCCTGACATCATCTTCGGTAAAATTAAAAGTTCTTCGGCTGTGGAAATCCTCCTCCCCTTCTTGCTCAACTTCAAATACCACTGAGATTTTATATTTCTTTAAAATGGGAAGAAACAACAATCCGTTTTCATTAAATTCCTGACATAAAGCCTTGGCTTCTTCTAAAAGGTCCTTCCCCTCAGGCACAACCAAGGTGAACCAAAGGTTGTATTCATGATTACGAAGATAGTTGTGGCTTACTCCTGGGTGGCTATTGATACGGTCTATAGCTAAGCTTAATTTTTCTTCGCAAACTTTAAGGGCAAAAAGTGATGATCGATGCCCAAAATATTCTGGGCTAAAGATGGCAGAAATCTGCCGAAGCCGTCCTTCCCTTTCCCAATCTCTAAGAAGAGAGATGAGCTCAACCTCTTTTAGCCCAACCTTTTTAGCGATGGCTAAAAAGGGTCTTTTGGTTAGGGGAAACTCCTTCTGTAAGAGCCTAAAGAGCAATCTTTTAGCTTCAGGATTAAGCTTATGTTCCATAGGAGAGAAGGTTCTTTAGATACTTTATTCTTTTTGGGTGTTTGAGCTTTCTTAAAGCCATGCTTTCGATCTGTCTAATCCTCTCTTTCGACACCCCAAATTTCTGCCCCACTTCCTCCAAGGTGCAGGCTTCTTTTTCTCCTATACCAAACCGTAAGCGGATCACCTTCTCTTCGCGAGAAGAAAGGGTGCTAAGGAGTATCTTTATCTTTTCGGAAAGCTCGTTGTTAAAGGTGTATTCATCAGGACGTGTTGAGTTCTCATCTTCTATGAATTCAAGCAAAGTTGTATCTTCATCGTGGTGAATGTTTGTCTCTAAAGAGAGGGGTTGCTTCACATATCTAAAAATTTGGGTTAGCCTTTCGATGCTCATACCAGTTATGTTTGCTAAATCCTCAATTGTTGGGTCGCGTCCATACTCTTGATAGAATTTAGTAGAGACAATTTTACTGATTTTGTATATGGTTTCAATGATATGCACTGGAATCCTGATTGTTCTGGTATTTTCGGCTAAGTATTTAGTAATACTTTGTCTTATCCACCAAGTAGCATAGGTGCTGAATTTAAAACCTCGGCGATAGTCAAACTTTTCTATAGCTTTTAAAAGCCCAAGATTGCCTTCTTGTATAAGGTCGGCAAGAAGTGCTCCACGTGGTGCATATTTTTTGGCAATAGAAATGATAAGCCTAAGGTTTGATTTTGCAAACTGTTCTTTAGCCTTCTTTATCTCTTGAAATCTATTTTCAATAAGCTCTGCTGAAGCCAATACCTCTTCTGCTGCTATACCAAAAAAGTCATTTGCCTTCATACTTAATTTTGACATAATGTCTTGATTACGCAAAGATTTATATTTCTTGGCGAAATCTCTAATTTCACAGGATAATTCATCTAAAAGAATTTTGGTTGGACGAACTTTATATATTAGGTCTAAGATTTTCTCAATAATAACTTCTATATCTTCTTTTGACTTTTTTTCCTCTGTAGTTAATAAATTATATAAATCATTTAATTCTTTTTTTAACAATTCGAGCCAAGTTTCTAATTCTTGTTCTTTTTTTGCCAACTCTTCATAATCCTTAAAAAGCTTATCTAAAGTCTTTTCTTGTGAATGTTTAACAAGAAGGTTGTAGAATTTAACCACTTGAGTTGGATAGAGTAGACAGGCTTTAATGATGTCTCTTTCGGCTACCTCGATAGCCCTACCTAAGGCTACCTCCTCCTCTCTTGTGAGAAGAGGATGGTTAGCCACCTCTTTAAAATAAAGCGTTATAGAATCATCAAGGACCTTTGTAAACTTTATCTCTTCCTCATCATCTAAAGCTTCTTCTATTGGTTCAATATCGAATTCCTCTATAAATTGTTCGTCTTCAAAGAGACACAATTTCCTCTGAGGCACGGGACGCCTCCTTAGGTTATTTAACAACTCTTTAATCTTAAAGCATGCTTAATTTGATATAAATACTGTTCAATATTTTCTTTATCAAAAGATACTTCACCTTTTTCTAAGCACTCTTTTATCCTTTCTATTTTTAAACGAACCCTTTCTTTCATGATAAAATGTAAGATTTGCTCAAAGGCGGACCTTTCATCCTCAAAGGGAGGAGAAAAGAAAAGGTCGCTGTATATCTCCTGGAAGAAGGGGTCTAAGATTTCCTGCGGGTCAACACCAGCATCGTAGGCGGAAAGTAAAGTCTTTATAAATTCTGTGTAGGGGCTACTGTCATCCAAGATTTCTAAAAGACCTGCCTCTTTGAGAGTTTGAGCTTCCTTCGGGTAGTTTACCAAATACTGAGCAATTATCCGGTAGGGATGGGAGCAAAGCCCTTCTTCAACGGTTTCCCGATACTCCTCGCTAACTTCGCCTTTTTCAAATCCAGTTGATAAAGCTTTGACAACCTCTTGAGAAGGAATGTCAAAAAGGTTTGCTAAAAAGGAGATAAGCCTTTTCTTAAGGAAAGGATCCCTACAAGGTCTAAAAAGCTCCACAAGCTCCTCGAAGGCGCTCTTTGGCTTTGAAAGGACCTTTTCTTGATATTCTTTTTGAATAAACTCTAAAGCATTAAAGGTGAAAGGAGCTAAAATAGCATCAGGAGGTCCTTCAACTTTTCCTTTAGACCTAAAAAAACTATCTGGGTCCTCGCCATAAGGCAAAACAACACAGTTTGGGAGGATGCCTTGTGCAATAAAAAGGGAAATCGCCTTTAGGGTTGCTTTTCTTCCTGCCTCGTCTCCATCAAATAGTAAGGTTATGTTTTCAGCTAAATTTTTGAGCTTAGCTACATGTCTTTCGGTAAGGGCGGTTCCACAGGTTGCTACTACATTGTCTAAGCCCATCTGCCAGAGGGTTAAAAGGTCAAAATAGCCTTCAACGATGTATGCCTTCCCCTTTTGTTTAATCTGTTTTTTGGTATGAAATAAACCATAAAGAATTTCTGACTTTTTGAATATGTGCGAGTCTGGACTGTTTAAATACTTAGGTTCACTTTTTGGGTCTAAGGTTCTTCCAGCAAAGCCAACGCATTCTCCAGCCTCGTTAAAGATAGGAATCATCACCCTATCCCGAAATAGGTCGATGTAACCTCCGTCTTCAACCCTTCTTATTAGACCAAGCTCCTCTGCCTGCTTTATTTCCTTAGCGTCAACTCTAAGTAAAGAGGATAGAATTCTCCCGTTAGATGGAGCAAAACCCAGCATAAATTCCTTGATGGTCTCCTCAGAGATCCCTCTTTCTTTTAGGTAAGCCCTTGCCTTTTCTGCTTCTTCGCTTCTTAAAAGCTGTGCATGGTAGAACCTTGCGACTTTATAGTTTAGCTCGGCTAAAGTTTTTTCTTTTCTTTTCTGGGCAAAAAGGCTTTCGTCTACGGAAATTCCGCATCTTTCGGCAAGGTCAAGAAGGGCTTGTTTAAAATCAAGCCCCTTTATCTTCATGTAGAAGGTGATGACATCGCCTGCTACCCCACACCCAAAGCATTTAAAAATACCTTTATCAGGGCTTACGGTAAACGAAGGGGTCCTCTCTGAGTGAAAGGGGCAAAGCCCTACATAGTTTTTACCAACCCTTTTAAGCTTTACATACTGGGAAACAAGGTCAAGTATATTAAGCCTTGATTTAATCTCAGAATAAAGCTCTTCAAAGGACATGGTCGAAGTTGGCACTAATTGAGTAATAACACGCTTTGGCAAAAGGTCAAGATTTTGAAAAAATTTCCCTTGACCAGAAAATTAAATATTGATAATATAGCATATCACAAGCAGAAAACCGAAAACAATCGGAGGTTAGGCATGGAGGTAAAAAAATCCCTAGTTAAAAGCATTCAAAAATACTTCCTTCTCTCCTTTGCTCTTTTTCTTGCTGTTTCTTTGGTTAGCTTCTACCTCTCAACACGTTGGGTTTTTGAAAAACAAATTCACAACCTGGTAAAAAACTTTGAGAATGCTATCTCAGGTTTTCTAAAACAAAAAGAGGCTGAACTTTTAACCTACTCTTTGACTTTAGCCAACAACAAGCACATTCAAAATATTTACCTTTCCTTAGCAAAGGAAGCTGGTACACTAACGAATGTGAACGATTCAAACAGACCCATCTTTGAAAAGTATGGAAGGGAGCTGAGGTCTGAGTATGAAGCCTTAGTAAAGGGAACAAACATCGCTCAATATTCCGTTCACTTTCATCTTCCTCAAGCAAGATCTTTTGTTAGAACTTGGCTTAAACCTGGAATGGATATCAAGCTTGATGACATATCCGGATTTAGAAAAACCGTCGTCACTGCCCAAAGTTCAAAAAAGCCTGTCCTTGGCTTTGAAGCAGGGCGTTTTGAGATAACTTTTAGGAGCGTTGTTCCTATTCTCTCTAAGGATGGGGAACTTCTTGGCTCTGTTGAAGTTGCCTACCCCGTAGACCGGATGATGGAAGATTTTGCCCAAACCTTCAAACAGGCTGACCGGTATGTCATAGTTTTTAATAAAGAGTTTGAAAAAATCTTTGATAAAAAGTTCATTGAGGAGGGGAAAGTCAAGGTCCTTCCTCAAGGCATTCTCTATGGTAAGCCAAAAAACATCGATGAAAAGACCTTGGATAAAATCCTAAATGCAAAGGATGAGAAATTGAACATCGGCTCGCAGTACTTTTTTAAATTTCCATTAAAAGACTATGCGGGAAACTCTATGGGATACATTGCGGTTGGCACAGACCAAAAGGCTATCATCAACCTGTATAGGATATCTGCCTTAATTTTAACCGCTTTACTCGTTACGCTTCTTCTTATCATAGCTTTTATTATCACAAGACAGCTTAAAGATTGCTCTCAGAGCCTTATTACCACGGTCAAAATGGTTGATGAGCTGGCAAAAGGAGGAGGTGATCTAACCTTTAGGTTCACCTTTCATGATGAATCCGAGATCGGTTTACTTTGCGCTAAATTCAATAGCTTCCTTGAAAGTTTAGCAAACATCGTTAAAAGGCTTATTGAAAGCACTAAAAGCCTCTTTACCATTGCAGGTGAGCTCCATAGAGATGTCTCCCGCTCAACTGAGATTGTTTCAGAGTTTCGTGATAAGGCTGAATACATAAGCATGTCTTCTGCTGAAATTCTTTCTGCCATGAACGAGGTCTCATCCTCCTTAGAGGAGCTAACCAAGGCTATTCGGGAGATAAGCGAAAAAGCCCAAGTCTCAAGTCAAATGGTAAAAGAGACCTCTCAGGCTGTGTTTGAAACAAAAGAGCTTGCAGAAAAGCTAAAAGCAGCATCCTTTGAGATAGAGGATGTAGTAAACCTTATAAACAACATCGCTGAGCAGACAAATCTTCTTGCCCTAAACGCATCGATCGAGGCTGCAAGAGCAGGCGAAGCTGGGAAGGGCTTTGCCGTCGTTGCAAACGAAGTAAAAGAGCTTGCAAGGCAAACCCAGTCTGCAACTCAAGAGATAAAACAAAAGATAGACTTTTTGGTGCAAGCAACAGGCAATGTTTCAAATTCTGTTGAAGGAATTGTTAGCCTGATGAAGAATGTTGAGGATGCGGCAACAACCATAGCTTCTGCGGTTGAGGAGCAGACCATCGTGGTAAACTCTGTGTTTGAGCATATTTCAAGCGTTAGAGACAAGGTGATGATAACTGATGATCAGGCTCAAGCGATAAAGAGGGAGGCCGAAGCCTTGAAAGAACTCTCCGAAAGACTAAATAGGCAAGCAGAGGCTATAAAAGAGGTGGCAAACCAGATCAAGGAGTTAACCGACCAGTTCAAAGTGTAAAATATTTTAGGGGGCGTCTGATGGAAACTCTCAGAGAAAAAGTCTATGAAGCAGTGTTTGAGGAAAACGCAAGCTTAAAACAGGAAAAACTAAAAGCCCTTTTAGGATCCCTAAACAATGAAGGATATGTAGGAAGGTCTATTTATCCTCTTTACAAGAAAATTAGCGAAGGCTTTCTTGGGTTTACGGTGCCAGCCTTTAACCTTAGGATTTTGACCTATGACCTTGCAAGGACTATCTTTAGAGTTGCAAAAAGGCTAAATGTAGGAGCGGTAATTTTTGAGATTGCTCGCTCGGAGATGGGCTACACTAAGCAAACTCCCCTTGAGTATGCGGTATGTGTCCTTGCCGCAGCGCGGGATGAAGCCTATCCTGGTCCGGTTTTCCTTCAGGGAGACCACTTCCAAGCAAACAGAAAATCCTACTTCGCTAACCCAGATGCTGAAAAAAGGCTCCTTATAAACTTGATCGAACAAGCAATATCAGCCCAGTTTTACAACATTGACATCGATGCTTCAACCCTTGTTGACCTTGAAAAAGAAAACATCATGGAACAGCAAAGGGCAAACTACGAGCTTACCGCTGAGCTTGCCGAGTTTATAAGAAGCATAGAGCCTAAGGGAATAACGGTAAACCTTGGCGGAGAAATCGGTGAGATCGGGGGCAAAAATAGCACCCCTGAGGAGCTAAGAGCTTTTCTCGAAGGGTTTAGGCGAACCTTCAAAGGCGAGGTTGGCCTCTCAAAGGTGAGCGTTCAGACGGGCACAAGCCATGGAGGTGTGGTCTTACCTGATGGGTCAATAGCTCAGGTTGCCTTAGATTTTAACGTTCTTCGAACCCTTTCTCGGATTGCTCGAGAAGAGTTTGGGTTGGCAGGAGCGGTTCAGCACGGAGCCTCAACCCTTCCTGAAGAATACTTTGAGCTTTTCCCAGAGAACGAATGCGTTGAGGTGCATCTGGCAACGGGCTTGCAGAACTTTATCTACGACCACAGAGCCTTGCCCGAAGATTTTAGACAGAGAATATACGCTTATCTGAAAGAAAACTTTGCTCAGGAATGGAAGCCAGGGCTTACTGAAGCTCAATTTATCTACAAAACGAGGAAAAAGGGCTTTGGAGCCTTTAAAAAGGATTGGTGGAACCTCCCTCAAGAGGTGTTAAATAGCATCTTTTCCGACATGGAAGCCTATTTTGAAAAGATCTTTCTTAAGCTCCGAGTAAATAACACCTTGGATTTAGTTAAGGCTCAGCTACACCTTTGATAAAACTTTCCGGGAAGGCTCTTCACTAACCCCTTAAGCTCAAGCTCGGTTAGCAAGGATAAGAGCTGAGGAAGGTCAAACTCTGTTTGGGCAAGGAGATTTTCAAGATGCGTTGGGTATTGACTTAAACATTCTAAGACCCTTCTTTCCTCTTGAGAGACTTCTAAAGATACGACCTCGTCCTTTCCTTTCTCAAAAAGCTTATACTCTATTCCTAAGTGATAGAGGATGTCCTCTGCTGAGGTAACAGGAATAGCTCCGTTTTTGAGGAGGTAGTGCGTTCCTTGGGACTGCTCGGAAAAGATGTTTCCTGGGCAGACGAAAACATCCCTCCCTTGGTCCTGAGCCCATTTTGCGGTGATTAATGTTCCGCTTCTTTTTCCAGCTTCCACAACTAAAACACCCTGAGAAAGTCCGCTAATGACCCTATTTCTTCGAGGAAAGTTTTCCCTTTTTGGGCGGGTTCCTAAGGGGAACTCGGAAACGATAGCCGAGCCGGAATCGATAATTTTCCAGAAAAGCTCTCTATTTTCAGGAGGATAGATGATGTCAAGACCTGTTCCAAGGACGGCAACTGTCTTTCCACCCTCCTTTAGAGTAGTTTTGTGGACTAAAGTATCAATACCTCGGGCTAATCCTGAGACAGTGGTCAACCCTGCTTTGACAAAATGAGGCACAAATTTTTCGACTATCTCCTTGCCATAAGGAGTTGGCTTTCTTGTCCCCACAATGGCTAAAGCAGAATTAAAAGAAAGCTTACCTAACACATAAAGAAAAGGTGGTTTGTAGGGGATATTTTTAAGGATTTCCGGGTAGTCCTCTTCCTTATAGTAGATAATCTGAATTTTTAACCTTTCGCATTTTTTTATTTCCTCTTTAGCAGTTCTAAAGAGCTCTTTTTCAGAATAAGGAAAACCCTTTAAGATTTGGCTTGTTTCTTCTTCTTCGAATATTTTGCAAAGCCTAAAAGATGCCCTTTCCTTAAGATATAATCCAAGAAGCAAAAGCTTTTCTTTTTCAAGGTCAAGGGAAGCTTCATCTACTGATTGAAGCATAGGGTTAAAGAGTTTTCGTTCTTAGTTAGCGTGGCGTAAGGCTTGATAAGCTCTGCGACCTTTTCTAAATTCTTAAGGTTTAAGGATCCACTCCAACTGAAGGTAACGCAAGGGGTGGGCTCTGAGGAAATGGCTATCTTCAACTCGCTTCCTTCGTTTAATGCTTGATAAAGCTCCGCTTCCACAATACAAAGTATGCCAAGGAGGATGTTGTAAGGAAGCTTAACCGTAGCTTTAGATTTTTCTATCACTTCTTTTTTTATTTTATGCTTAAACCTTAAGTCAGCTTCCCAAAAGAGCATCTCTTTTTGCATGACCTCAAAGAGGTCCCAAGGTCCCTCGTCCTCGCAGGTCAGGTCAGCTAAGGCAATGTTAAGCTGGTTATTTAGCTTATCAAGGGATGACATCATTTTTTGGAAAAGGGCTAAGCCCTCTTCTGTTAGATATTTTGAGGGATTTAGCATGATGCGCTGAAGAGGAAGATACACGCCTTGGAGCGACCCGCGTAGATTGTGAAAATAGCCCTGAACAAAGGCTCCAAGGATAGCCTTCCTACAAAAATCTTTATCCATTTTTCAAGACCTCTCTATCCGTTAAGGATTTTCTTAAGGTTAAAGGGTCGACAAACTGGATCTCAAGACCATAGGGTATGCCAAGGGCAAGCCTGCTAAGTTTAAGCTTAAAGGGAGAAAGAAATTCCTTTAAAAATTCAGCGGTAGCATTGCCAGAAAGCGTAGGCGATAAAGCAAGGATAACCTCTTCTACTTCATTTTCTTCAAGCAAATTTTTCAGCTCCTCTAAAGGTAGGTCGTGAGCTGTTATCCCTTCCCTCGGAGATAAAAGATAGTGGAGCACAAAGTAGGTTCCGTTGAAGAGGCTAAGGCTCTCGATGGCGTATAAGGTGATTGGGTTTTCGACTATGCATAGCAATTTTCGGTTGCGGGAATTATCAAGACATATTGAGCAGAGCTCATCTTCAGAAAGGTTTCTACATTTCTTACAAAGCTTTACCTTCTTAGGAAGCTCGGAGATAAGAAAAGAGAGCTCTTCGCAAAGTTCTGGCCTTGAAAGTAGATAGAAGACGATCCTTGTTGAGCTTCGCTCTCCAAGCCCAGGGAGCTTGGCTAACTTTTCAATTAAACTTTTTAGGACCTTTGGATAGATGTTTTTTGAAGCGGTTAGCATCCCTTCTTAAATTCTAAAAACCAGGCAACTTAAACCCTGGCGGTAGAGGAAGTCCACCGGTAAGCTTCAAGAGCTCCTCCTCTACCATGGCTTTAACCTTACGAAGAGCCTCGTTTACTCCTGCAACGATTAGGTCTTCAAGCATCTCCTTTTCCTCTGGGTTTATTAACTCCTTCTCTATTTCAATCCGGATTATCTCCTGCCTTCCATTGGCTACAACTTTTACCATACCCCCACCAACTTGGACCTCAATCTCCTTTGTCTCAAGCTCTTTTTGCATCTCTTCAATCTTTTGCTGCATCCGCTGCACTTCTTTAAAAAGCTTCTGCAACTCCCTTGGTAAGGACATTTTTACTCTCCTTTAGCTGGTTGTATATAGGCTATCTTTGCAGATAAGATGTTCATGATGGCTTGAACTTCCGGTCTATTCCTTACTTCCTCAGGGTCTCGTCTCTTTTTCTTTACTTCAAACTCTACCTCCTTCCCAAAAAATTTTAACACAAGGTCTTTAAGTTTATCCCGATAGGCTGAAGTCAAGAGAGGATAATCCTCTTCAAGAAGAAAGACCATCTTATTATCCCTTTCCTCAGGCTTAGGAACGCTCTCTAACAGTGCTCTAAATGTAGTACTCTCCTTTCCTACGATATCAACAAACTCTTCCCACGTTATTACCCTTTTTTCTCCCTTTGCTTCCTTGTTGGCCGTTAGGGTCTCATCACAAGCATCAGCGAGAGGCCTCTTAATTTTTTCTTCTTTTACTTCTCCTTCCTCTTTAGGTTCTGCTTTTAGATCAACTTTTGTCTCGACTTTAAGCTCTTTTTCAGGCTCAAGTTTAGGCTCGCCCTTTCTATCCTCCTCCAGCTCAGAAGCCACCAAAGCTTCGGTTGGCAATTTTTCAAGAAGTGCGTCAATGGAGATAAACTTTTCGTATTCACATATTTTAGCTATCATCAACTCAAACTGAAATTGAGGATAGGTAGAACGCCTTATCGCCTCAAGCCCTTTATAAAGGGCTTGATAGATTAAAAGAAAATCCTCTTTGTTTCCTAAGAAAAGAAGGTCCTTTAGCAAGCGAAAATCTATTCCTTTGTCCGCAAGCACTTCTTGAGAAAAGATTTTAGCTAAAAAAAGCTCCCGAAAGAGGTGGGTTAGCCTTTCGGTAAAGGAGATAATATCCACTCCCTTTTCATAAAGATTCTGCACAAGTTCCATAGCTTTTTTTAAGTCTCGCTCAATCAAGGCTTTTGCCAGGTCCTCAAAGATCATCTCTTCATGCCAGCCAAAGCTATAGAGAAGGTCTTCCTTGGTTCTAACCCCGTAAGCCATTGCTTGATCAAGGAGAGAAAGGGCATCTCTTAGGCTTCCTTGTGCCTCTCTCGCTATGAGTTCAAGAGCAGGTTGCTCAATTTGATAGTTTTCGAGCTCGCATATCCTCTGTAAATGGTTAAAAATTAGCTTAAAATCGAGCCGTCTAAATTCATAGCGTTGACAACGGGAGAGAATGGTAGGGGGGAGCCTGTTTGGCTCAGTTGTGGCGAGGATAAAGTAGACATGAGATGGGGGCTCCTCTAAGGACTTAAGAAGAGCGTTGCTTGCCTCTTTGGTTAGCATGTGAGCTTCGTCGATGATGTAAACTTTGGCTTTACCCTTTGCGGGAGCATATTTTAGGGCATCGATAATCTCTCTAATCTGGTCTATTCCACGGTTTGAGGCTGCATCTATTTCCAAGACATCAACATGAATACCCTTCATTATCTCAACGCAGGATTGACACTGGTTGCAGGGTTCATACTCCTCGGGATTGATATTCTGACAATTCAAAGCCTTGGCTACAATCCTTGCCAAAGTGGTCTTGCCAGTTCCTTTTATCCCAGCAAAAAGAAGGGCATGACTAAGCTTGTTCCTTTTTAGAGCATTGACAATCGTTTTAACAACCGCAGACTGCCCAACAACTTCGGAAAATTTTTGTGGTCTATACTTTCTGGCAAGGACTAAGTAGGACATGCTTTGACTATTTTACTTAATCGTAGCCAAAAAACAAGACCAGCAAAGGTTGTTTCATAAACCCTCGCCTTATGGGTCGGTTAAGTAAATAGCTTCAGAAAAACTTCCCCTACCCTCTTCCTTCCGAGTAAAGGTATCTTCTATATCTTATCTGTCTCCCTTGATTTTTAAAGCTTTAATATTATGATTATGAAAATCTTTTGAAAAAGACCTTACTAAAGAAGCTATTTAAAAAGAACGAATTAGATGCGAAAGATTAAGGTTGCTGATTTAGCGGTTGAGCTAAACCTTCCTGTAGAAGAACTAATTTTGAAGTTAAAAGATTCTGGTTTTAGCATAAAAGATGACCAGAGTCTACTTTCGGAAGAGGAAGTGGAAAGAATTAAAGAGATGTTGAAACCTAAGAAAGAATTTATAGTAATTAAAAAGGAAGAAGTTGAAGCAGCTCAGGAACAACCTAAAAAAAGGAAACTTATCATAAAAAAGAAAGTTCAGCCTACAGAAGAAGTTCAACCAAAGCCTGAAGAAAAGCTCATTTCCGAAGAAGTTAAAGTAGAAGGTGAGAAGGTAGAAGGTGAAATAGAAGGAGCAAAGGAGATAAAAGAAATAAGAGAAGAAAAAAAAGAAACAGAAAAACCTGAGGAACCATCTGTAAAGCGGGTAGTTACAGAATTTAAACCACGAAGAGAACGCTACAAAAAAAGGGAAGAAAAACCAGAAATAACACCTCCCCCTCAGCCAACTCCGGAAAAACTTGAAAAGGAAGAAAAAAGGAAAAAGGAAAAAATAAAGGTTGAAGTTGAAGAGAAAAAACCTAAGAAAAAACCCTCGGCCTTAAGAAGGGAAAGAGAAGTTAAAGAGGAGCTCGAGGATTTCTTTTTTGAGGAAGAGCCTACAGAGCTCTTTGAAGAAATACCTGAGGAAGAAGAAAAGCCAAGGATCCCTGCCAAAAAGGAAAAGCCAACCAAAGAGCCCTCAAGACCCTCAACCCTACCCCCAAAGGAAAGGAAGATAAAGGTCTACGAGACCATTCAAGTTGGTGAGCTTGCTAAATTAATGGGGGTTAAGGTAGGTGAACTTTTGAAAAAAGCTTTAATGATGGGGCTTCCCCTCACCATAAATCAATCTATCGATGCTGATACAGCAGCAATTCTTGCCGATGAGTTTGGTTTCAAAGTAGAAAAAGCTCCTGTTGAGGAGGAGCTTCTTCTACAGTATGTTCCTCCAAAGGAAGAGGAGCTTAAGCCAAGACCACCTGTGGTCACAGTGATGGGGCATGTTGACCATGGGAAAACAACTCTCCTTGACGCTATACGAAAAACTGATGTGGCAAGCAGAGAAGCTGGCGGAATCACTCAACACATCGGAGCCTATAAAGTCACGCTTGAGGATGGAAGACAGATAACCTTTATTGACACGCCTGGTCATGAAGCCTTTACCACCATGAGAGCAAGGGGGGCTCAGGTCACAGACGTTGTCATTCTTGTGGTAGCGGCAGACGATGGCGTCATGGAACAAACCAAGGAAGCCATCGAGCATGCGAGGGCAGCTGGAGTGCCAATAGTTGTGGCTATAAACAAGATCGATAAGCCTAACGCTAATCCCGAAAGGGTTAAGAGCCAACTTGCCGAGCTTGGGCTTGTCCCTGAGGAATGGGGTGGCGACACGCTTATGGCTAACATTTCAGCCAGAAACAGGATTGGCATTGAAGAGCTTCTTGAGCTTGTTTTACTTCAGGCTGAAATGTTAGACTTAAAAGCAGCTTACGATAGACCAGCAAGAGGAAGGGTAATCGAAAGTCGGCTTGACAAAGGCAAGGGACCGGTAGCCACGGTCTTAATTCAAGAAGGAACGCTTAGGGAAGGAGATGTGTTCGTCTCCGGGCAAACCTTTGGTAGGGTTAGGGCGATGTTGGATAGCCTTGGACAAAAGGTAAAGGAGGCAACTCCTTCTACTCCGGTTGAAATTTTAGGATTTGAGGAACTGCCACAGGCAGGGGATGACTTCATCGTCGTTGAGGATGAAGAGAAGGCAAGGAAGATCGCTGAGTATCGGCAAAGAAAGGCAAGAGAAGCTGAATCGGCAAAGCAAACCAAGATATCCTTAGAGAAGCTCTTTGAAAAGCTAAAAGAGGGTGAACTCAAAGAGCTTAAGATTGTCCTTAAGGCAGACACACAAGGAACGCTCGAAGCCTTGGATGCCTCATTACAGAAACTCTCGACAGATAAGGTTAAAGTATCGATAATTAGAAAAGGAATTGGTGCTATAACCGAAAGTGATGTAATGCTTGCCTCGGCATCTGATGCTATCGTCATTGGTTTCAATGTTAAGCCAACCTCGCAAGCTAAAGAAATAGCCAAGCAAGAAGGAGTAGACATTCGCTTCTATGATGTTATCTATCATCTTCTGGAAGACATCAAGAAAGCTATGGAAGGGTTGCTTGAGCCTGTTTATGAAGAGGTTATCACTGGGGTTGCAGAGGTTAGAGCTACCTTCAAAGTGCCCAAAGTTGGAATTGTGGCTGGATGCTATGTTAAAGAGGGTGTTATAAATAGGAACCACAAAGTTAGGGTGATCCGAGACGGAGTAGTAGTCTTTACTGGCGGAATTGCCAGTCTTAAACGCTTCAAAGAGGATGTGAAAGAAGTTCAAGCTGGCTATGAATGCGGGCTTAAGATTGAAAACTTTAACGATGTAAAAGTGGGAGATATTATAGAAACCTTTGAGGTCAGAAAAGTTGAGCAGAGGCTTTAGAACTTTTAAATGGTTGTAGGAATTGCCAGGATAGAGCTTTACTTTCCCTACCCTAACTCCTTAAAAGAAAAAAGGCAGATATTGCGGGCTCTAACACAAAAGATAGAAGCAAACTTTAAGCGAATATCTATCGCTGAGGTTGACGGGCATGACCTTTGGCAAAAGGCCGTCCTTGGAATAAGCCTTGTCGGGAAAGATAGAGAGTTTGTGGACAGTAGACTAACGACTATCATTGAATTCATTAAAAAGAATTCAGACCTTGAAATCATAAAAGTAGAAATTGACCTTATAGGATACTGAAAAAATGAGTAGACGTGCCGAGCGAGTTGCAAGTCTCCTTCAAGTTCTGTTGTCCGAAATCATAATGTTTGAGCTAAATGATCCAATTTTTAAAAAGTTTATAAGCATAACTGAAATAAAAATTGGCGATGATTTAAGAAAAGCCACCGTTTACTTTAGGGTCTATGATGCTGACCCAGCGGAGTTAGAGTCTGCTTTATCCAAGGCGAAGGGCTACATAAAAAAACTTTTGGCTGAAAGAATGACTATAAAATTTCTTCCGGACATAGAGTTTAAGCAGGACCTAAAAGAAGAGGAAGAAAAGCGGATTGACGAACTCTTTGCAAGGATTAAAAAATCTTGATGGACTTTTCAAAGGTTTACCAAGTTTTAAATTCAGCCAAAAACATACTTTGCATCACTCATACTGCTCCCGACCTTGATGGTATATCAAGCATGCTCGCTTTTTATAAGGCTTTTAAAGATTTTACTTTTCAAAGCATCGCCCCGAGCGAATTAAAGGATGAAGAGGAACGAAATTTTATCTTGCTTCTTGAAGACATACCACGCAAGGCTTATTATCTGCCAGGCATTGAAGCTATAACCAAAGTAGAAGACTTATCAACTAACATCCACCCCGAGCTCCTTATAGTGTTTGATGCCCACTGTCCGAAAAGGATTAACGAGAAGGTGCTATCTGTTTTTAACAGACCAAGGTTTGCTATCATTTTTGACCATCATCACAAAGAAGATTGCGAGCCCTTTGCTGAAGAACAAATAGAGCTAATCGACCCCTCCTCCCCTTCTACCACAGCCTTACTTTTTGATTTCTTCACTTCTACTAACCTGCCCATAACTCAAGAGGTCGCAACCTTACTCCTTTTTGGATTATACTACGATACAGGTGGGTTTAGGTATGAAAATGTTTCCGCAAGGACCTTTGAGATGGCCTCACAGCTTGTCAAGCTTGGGGCAAGCCCAAGCGCAGTAGCCAGCGCCATTTACTCAAACCGGACGCTTGGGGAGATCAATCTTCTTAAAAGTGCCCTAAATCGCATGAAACTTCTCAAAGATGGCAAAGCTATTATAACCTATTTAACTAAAGAAGATTTTGAGCGCTATGGGAAAGAGCTTGATGACTTGGCAAGCTTTTTTAGAGATGTAGAAGGAGTAATGTTTTCTATCTTGGTAAAAGAGCTTGATTATGACTATATATCAGTTAGCCTAAGGAGCAAGTCCCCCTATCCCTGCCTACCTTTGGCTAAGGAGTTTGGAGGGGGAGGACATGCCTATGCCTGCGGGTTTAAGGTTCGTTCTCAATCTTTAGAAGAGGTTATAAAGCTTTTAGAGGAAAAGATTTCTCAACTTGAGTTAGGTAGTTAGATGAGGACAAACGATCTTAAGAATTTATCAGGCATTATCGTTATCGATAAGCCTCAAGGATTAACTTCAATGGATGTTGTTGAAGAGATAAAGAGGGTCCTCAGGGTAAAGAAAGCTGGGCATGGCGGGACCCTTGACCCAATAGCCACGGGTGTATTGCCAATTTTTTTAAATGAGGCTACGAAAGTTGCCCAGATCTTTCTTGAAGGAGACAAGCTGTACGAAGGAGTCATGCAGCTTGGAATAACCACGGACACTTACGACATAACTGGAGAGGTCTTAGCAACAAGCGACCCAAGCTCTATCACCTTAGAGGATGTTCAAAGGATCATACCCCACTTTATCGGAGAAATTCAGCAGTCCCCACCTCCTTTTTCCGCGGCAAAGTATAAAGGGAGACCCCTTTATAAGTATGCAAGGAACGGGCTTATCATAACGAAAAACCCCAAGACAGTAAGGATTTATGATTTTAAAATTCTTGAGATGAACGGAGAAGAGGTTAGATTTTTGCTTGCCTGCAGTAAAGGCACCTATGTGAGGTCTTTGGTGCATGACTTCGGCCAAAGGCTTGGATGCGGAGCGGTGCTTAAAAGTTTAGTGAGACTTAAAAAATCCGTTTTTACCTTTGACCAAGCTATAAGCCTTGATGAGGTCAAACGGTTAGCTAAGGAGGATAGAATTTCTTTGCAAAAAAGGATTATTCCTCTTGAGAAGGCTTTAGAATTCTTACCCAAGGTAATTGTAAACGAAGAATCTGCCCAAAAGATTAGATCAGGGATTAGAATCCCAACTTCTTCCTTTTTATCTTGGGTCAGGTTCCAAAAACTTTCCCTTAACCCTATGGAAAAATACATTCGCCTTGCTACTCCAAAGAACGAGCTCGTTGCCATCATCGAAAACCCCTTTATGCACCCCACAAACCCATACCTTACCTATTTCAGGGTTTTCCCAGCAAGGAATAAGAGCTAAAAATTTAACAAAATGAAGAAAAAAATAAAATCATTCATTCTTTTTCTGGCAAGGATCATCATAAGCTTTGGTTTGCTCTTTTACTTATTGAAAAAAACCGAGTGGGATAAACTTTTTCTCGTTTTGAAAAACCTTTCCCTTATTTACTATGTTTTAGCCTTTGCTTGCGTCTTGAGTTTTCAAACCTTGGTGGCGCTTCGTTGGAAGAAAATCTGCAATATTTGGGGGTTTGAAAAACCTTTAAGCTTTTACCTAAAAAGCTATCTAATGAGTCTCTCTTTGAACACCGTTTTCCCAGGCATCGTTGCTGGTGATACACTAAGAGCAGGCTTACTCATCAAAGAGGGACTACATTGGAAAAAAGCAAGCATGAGCCTCCTTTTTGACAGAGGCTACGGTTTGTTTGGTATGATCGTCATCCTATCCTTAAGCCTCCCTTTATATGGCGACTTCTTGCCTCAAACCTTTAAACATACCCTTTTCTTAATAATATATTCGGCAATTTTAGGATTCTTCCTAATAAACCTTCTTGGAAAAAAATTTTTCCCAAAAATCCAGAATCCTGAAATCCTAAAGCCTCTCTTTTTCCCACAAAATTTAATACCTATTGTTTTAGGCTTTGTAGTCCAGGTTTTCTTCGTCTTCCAGTATGTTTTTTTAAGCAAAGCCCTTTTCCTTAGCCTTCCTCTGAGGGTTTTGTTTGTAGTGATTCCTATAGTTAGCTTTCTTTCCGCCCTTCCTTTAAGCATCTCAGGTCTTGGGGTAAGGGAAGGAACGCTAAGCTATTTTCTTCACCTTCTTGGCTATCCCCTTGAGTATGGAGTTGCCCTTGGGCTCCTTGGTTATTCTCTTATTTTAATTTCTGCCATACCGGGAATATTGCTTTACCTTACTAAACGATGGAAATAGGCTTTCTAATAAAAAGCTTTCTTGCTCTATTTACTGTGGTTGACCCCATTGGAGGAGCGCCACTTTTTCTAACCTTAACTGAAGGGTCATCAGAAAAAGAAAGAAAGCTTATTGCCCTTAGGGCAAGCTTAACCCTTTTTATCGTTTTAGCTCTTTTTTTATTCCTTGGACAAAATCTTCTTAAGGTATTCCACATATCACTCTCTGCCTTTAGGGTGGCTGGGGGCTTACTTCTTATACTAACAGCTATCGACATGCTTTATGCCAGAACAAGAGCTATAAAAGAGACGCCTGAAGAGCGCGAAAAATGGAAAGAAAGAGAAGATGTATCCATCGTGCCCCTTGGGATACCCTATTTAGCTGGACCAGGAGCCATAACGACTACGGTCATCCTTTCTGAAGGAATAGACTGGGAAAGAAAGCTGTGGTTGTTAGGAGTGATTGTCCTCGTTTCCCTTTCAACTCTCATCATCTTCTTCTTTGCAAGCTACATCTTTAGGTTTTTTGGAGAGACGGGCACAAAAGCATTGGTGAGAATACTTGGGCTAATTCTTGCAAGCATTGCGGTAGAATATATCATCACCGGAATAAAAGAGAGCTTAGGGTTAGACTAAAAGGGCATGCTGGTCGATACCCTTAACGCCATAGTCTTAGCCTTTGCCTTTGCGTTGATTTTAGCCTTCCTTTTCTTGAAGCTTAGACTTCCGGTTTTGACCGCCTTTTTATGCGCGGGACTTCTTGTTGGACCCTCGGGTTTTAATCTGATCAAAGACCCGGATGCAGTAGAAAGCATTGCCGAGATTGGCATCATTTTGCTTATGTTCATTATCGGTATTGAGTTTTCCGTAAAGAAGCTTTTAGCCTATCGCAGAGAAGTATTCATTGCCGGCTTGCTTCAAGTAGTCCTCACTACAATCCTTTCTAGCTTGTTGTATTTAGTCCTAATAGCTTCTAACCTCAAAGTTGCCATCTTCTTTGGGTTGTTTATCTCCTTTAGTAGCACCGCTGTGGTTTTAAAGATCTTGACAGACCGAGGTGAGCTAAACACTCCTCACGGGCGGTATATCTTTGGGATTTTAATCTTTCAGGATTTAACGGTTGTTCTTGCCATGCTCCTTCTGCCAATGCTCGCCGATGAATCTTTAACCCTTTCTGAAGTCCTTTTTAAAATCTTTAAAGCCTTCGGCGTTTTAGCAATCCTTCTTCTACTTGCCTTAAAGGTCATCCCGATCATTTTAGAATTGGTGATAAAAACCCGCTCAAGGGAGCTCTTTTTGATAAGCATTTTCCTAACATCCCTTGGGGTTGCTGTTTTTAGCCATAAACTCGGGTTGTCCCTTTCGCTTGGTGCCTTCATTGCCGGGCTTGCCATCGCAGAATCGGAATATGCCTATCAAACCATCGCTGAAGTAAAACCCTTAAAAGACCTGTTTATGGCCCTCTTTTTTATCACCATCGGAATGCTTCTTTCTATCCCTGTTATCTCACAAAATCCTTTGCAGGCTTTAATTACCCTCCTTTTTATCTTTGTTTTAAAAACTATAGTGGTTTTCTTAGTCGTATATTTTCTCAACAAAAACCTTCGCACCGCCTTTTTATCCTCTTTTTATCTTTTCCAAATCGGGGAGTTTTCCTTTGTTCTTCTTCTTGAGGGCGGAAAGCTTAACCTTTTGAGCCCGGATGTTTCACAAATCCTTATAGCCTCATCAGCATTGACCTTATTTCTAACTCCCTTTGTGATAGGGGTAGCAGACAAAATGACAGATAGATTTTTAAAAACCTTCCGAGCAAAACACAAAGAACTTGTCAAAAGAAAGCATGAAAAGCCACATCACAAACATATTCATCGGGCGATCATCCTCGGGTTTGGAATCTGCGGAAGGAATGTAGCCCGAGCTCTGAAGCTTTTAGATGTGCCCTATGCAGTCATAGAGCTAAACCCAAACACTGTTAAGCACTATCGCAAGAAAGGAGAACACATATTCTTTGGTGATGCCACGAACCCGGAAATTCTCACAAGATACGGTGTAAAATTTGCAGAGCTTTTGATAATAACCATCACAGACCCCGTTGCGGTGAGAAAGGTAGTAAAGCTCGCCAAAGATTTAAACCCCAGCATCTTTATCATCACCCGGACTAAGTTTGTTGCTGAAATTGATGAACTCTTAAAGCTCGGAGCAGATGAAGTAATCCCTGAGGAATACGAAGCCTCGATCGCTCTTTTTGAAAAAACATTACGATACTTCAAAACCCCTATCAATGTAATAAACGAGCTAGTATCAGACCTAAAAAGCGAACACTACGAAGCCTTAAGAACTGAGGTGATAACAAAATTGAAGAAAGTTCATCCAGAGGAGCTTCTAAAGAAGCTAACCTTTGAAACCTATCTCGTAAAGCCTAGTCATCCCCTTGTAGGGATAACCCTAAGAACGCTAAATTTAAGGGCAAAGACTGGGGCAACCGTTATAGCTATAAGAAGGGAAGATGAACTAATAGTGAATCCTCAGCCCGAAACTGTTTTAAAGGAAGGAGACCTTCTTGTGCTCATCGGCTCAGAACCTCAAATAAACCGTGCCCTTTATTATCTGGAAAGCCCTTATGAAGGAATGTGTTGAAAGGCATTTTTTAAATACAAAATTAAAGATCATTTCGCTCACACTCGAGATGACATTGTAGGATTGGTCATCCTGAACCCTTCTTTTTATCATCCCGATGATATTTTAGAAGAAATAGAAAAAAGGTGCTATGGTTTAGCCATTGTTAACTCTAAGGAGTATAAAGTAAAAGTTGTAGAAACCCCAGAAATAAAACGCGAAATTATTTTTTAAACTGTAGGGCAAATGGGCAGTGATATTAAAATTTTATTGAAAATTTTATTAATTTTATTGAAAATTTTATTGGATTTACTTTCAAAAGCTAAATAGAATTTTTAAGGTTGGAGATCTCTTTATGAAATTTCTCAATTACACTTTTTAACCAACTATGAAGTAACTTTTTATTTATCTCTAAATAATTTTCAACATTTTTTTTCCAAATTTTTTTCAGCCTTTGGACTCTTTCTCTAACTTGTTTGATAACATAAGCTGAACCAGCTAAGGTTGAAAGTCCTGGAACCAATTTCGTTAGAATGTTATCTGAAACAATAACTGCAGTAGCCGCTCCTCCTATAGCAACAAGCAATCCAGGAGCAACATCTTTTAACCTTTCTAATATCTCTTCGTCTTCTTTTAACATAAATTTTGTTGGATTAAAAGCATTGTTTTTATCTAAAGCCCAGGCTTTTACTCTTTCTCTTATATCTGCTTGAACTATGCTCTGTTTTACTGACATGTCTTTATCCCTAACAACCTCTAAAAGAGCTGACATTAGATAATTTAATAATGTATCTAAAAGGAGCTCAGCGTTTTTTTTCAAAAGTTTTGGTGTGTAGCTTTTTATAAATTCTCTAAGAAAATATAAATTCAAATCCTTGTCAATGAAAAAATTTACCTCACTTTTAACCACAGTCAATTGAGAATCCAAGTCTTCTAATATTTTTCTTTCAATTTCTTCTAATTTTTCTTTAGATAACATTTAAATTCTCCAAAAATCTGTTTAATCTTTCTTTTTCTCGCTGAATCATAGTAAGCTTTTTCTCCGTTTGCAAAATTTCTAGCTCAAGAGCCTCTGCTGTTCTAATTTCGAGCCTTAATCTTTCAATTTGTGCTTCTTTTTCTTTTAATATCTGTTTTACTTGCCCTTTATAATAATCCAAAGCTTTAAAAATTTCATCCCTTATCTTGTCAAGAACATTTGAAATTTGGGTAATAGCTGTCCCTTTCAATTCTTGTAAAAGCTTCTTTTCTAATGTCGAGGCTGATTCTTTTTTAAATTTAAAAAGTTCTCTTAATTTTAGCCATCTCCATGGAAGTAGAAAAGACCATGCCCTACCCAAAACATCCTTTTCTTCTTTCTCTTTTAATTTTTTCTTTGTTGATTCTTCCAAAATCGCAAAATCTATCTTTGGAATGGTTAATTTGTATTCTTTATTTAAGCTTTCTCCAAGGACTTTTAACCTCTCTTGGAAAAAACCAGAAATTGTGGAAAGCGATTTTCCTATGATTTCATCTAACTCATCCTCTGCATCCCTATAGTGTTTTCGCAATTCCTCAAGATTTCTTGAATTTAAGATCAATTCTTGATATTTACTTTTAAACTCCTGTAATGCCCTTTCAAAAGGAGAATTTAATCCTTTAAAATTAATCTCAGCTTCTTCCAAAATAAAGTATGCTTCTGTTTGGAGCCTTTTATAACCTTCTATTCTTTGCTTAACCTCCTCTTCAAACTTTTCTAAGTCTTTTTGTCTTACAAGAAGTAAACTCAAGTGTTCATTTAACATTCTTTCTAATTCTTCATAACCTGTATGTATGGTCTGGGCTATATTCCTAAGTTCTAAAATAGGAGCCTCAATCAAAAATTTTTCTAAAGCGGGCAATAATTCTTTAAACCCTGAGAATTCCAAAAAGGCTTTTTCTGGAGGTATTCCAAGCTCATCAGCAAGGTCAAGGACAAAAGCTACCCATTTTCTTTTAGCTTTATCTCTTTTTATATCCTCAAGCTTCTTTCCCCTCATCAAATCTTCGTGGATCAACTTAAGAATGCTATCAACTGCAAATATTCTATTAGGCGGAATTAAATTGGCATATATCCTCCTTGCTTCATTTAAAAGCCGATCTTTTTCTTCAAAGTAAACAACAGCATGAGTTAGCACCTGAAATACCATGTCCTTATTTTTCTTAGGAATTATTGTGGATACAAAATTTTTAAAAGACTCGGATTCAACCGGTTTTATTGGATGTATAAAAAGGATGGCATTTGCCATATCAAGGTAAGAAAAGGCAATATCATAAACCCCACCTACTGCGTTTACGCCTGGCATATCTAAAAATCGAATGTTTTCTAAGCCAATCCGGAAGGGATAACCAAGCTCAATCCTTGTGGTTATATTGTCGAGATTTCTTTTTTGAAGGTAGGATCGTATTTTATCAACTTGGGATGAAAGATTGTCTAAGTTAGATTTTTCTTCCAAATAACGTATAAATTCATCATTCACCTCTGGGATCTCACCATGGTCAAGTAGCCATTGATCAAGCACGCTTGTTGGAATATCTCTATACTCATCAGGGATCGCTGCTACCTCTTTTAACCTTTCTTTAAAAATCTCCTTCGATTCCTCCTCAATTTCTTCTACCCTGCCTGACGCATAAGTTATTTTCAAAAAAGGTCTTTTGCTGTAGAAAACTTCTATTATAGAAGAAGTAGCCTGTAAAACATCTGCAGGTAATATCTCTTCCCGAAGTAAGCTGTTTAAAAACGTTGATTTTCCTGCCTTTACTTCACCGGCAATCGCAACATAAAAAATATTGTCCACGATGTTTTTGATCTTCTTATCAAGAAGGACTATGTTAATCCCATCATTATAATCTCCCCTAACACTTAGATAAGAATCGTAAATATTAACTAATTCAGTCACGAAAATTTTATACTCATGAAACCCAAGTTTCTTTTCAATCATTGGAATTATTGGCCCCCTTCTCTAAGCACCTCTTTCAACTCATCTAAATCTAATTTTATCCGTCTTAAAATAGCTCGAAACTTTTGGAATAAAGAATCAACTTCACCTTCTTCACCTTTATCAACTGCCTCAATAATAGAACGCCCAAGACTGAATAACTGTTCTAAATCACTTTGTAATTTCTCAAAGTCATAAGAAGAATAACGGATTCTAAAATTATTACCCTCTTCCGAAAACCACCACTGACCAATTAATGAATTTTTGAAATCACCATGTTTAATAGGATCTAGTTTATCTATGCCTTTTACATGAGCCTGCAACCGCATAAAATATCTATCAAGCTCTTTTTCTATAATATCAGCTATCATTTGCTCTGTACGCGCGGTATATACACTGATAGCCTGAGCATGCAAATACGACGAAATTAATAACTGTTCATATGCTTCCTCACTTATTTTATCTGTATATGTTGAAGTTTCTATTATCATACTCATTAGTTCATCAACAGTTTTTGAAAGAACCTTTTTACTTGTAGATAACTTCTCAACTCCCTCACTTATCTTTATAGTGTTATCTAATATGTCCTGATAAAGCTTCTGTATTTCATCTAAAAATTGTTCCTTTTCTTCCATACTTAATTCCTTTTCAGCTATATAATCAATCTTAGCCTTCAGCTCTTTCACTTGATTATTAGCTTGTCTAACATTTTTTGATAAATCTGAACCAATAAAACCTATATCATCTATCTGCATGCCGATAATCCCAAATTTAAGTGAAATAGTCTTAAGCTTATCATTTAATGTTTCAATATTTCTAAAAACATCATCTATTTGAGTAGTTAGTTTATTTGAATATTCTAACATCTTATTAGCAAAAGACCTAATAGTATTAAATAAAGAATTTACAGAATTTGCAACCAATCCTACTATATCAGATCTTTCAAGCAAATCCTTTGGTAGATCTATACCAAAATTACCCTTCGACGCTGCTATTAATAAATCCGAAAGTTTCTCTAAAGGATCGTAAAGAAATTTCTTGAATGAGTAACTCACAAGTAAACCAATAGTTATTAAACCGCCAATTCCTAAAAGTAAAACAATGATACTTATTTTACGTACTGTATTATACATATCTTTAAAAGGGATTGTAATACTTAATGCTCCTAGAGCATCTCCTGGAGATACATTTGAATGGCAAGATAAACACTCATCTTTTGCTTTGATTGGAACAATTGCTGTTTTATAAAATTCTTTTGTGAGAAACTGTGCATTTCCAGTAGTTAAAGCTTTTTGCTCTACCTCATCTTTTGGTTTTCGTGATAAATGCCCAAGACCATACAGGCTCACGATACTATCGCTTACTATTATCTCTACATTGACTTGTTGCTGGCTTAAGATTTTTTCTTTTAAATAGTTGTAATAAGATCTTTGAGTTTCTAAAGGCACCTCACCTGTCAATAGGTATAATTGAGCATGGGTAGATAAAGGTTCCCATACTAACTGAAAATTTCTTTTCCATTTAAATTCAAAATCTCTTTCAATCATATTTGAAAGCATGCGTTTTGATACCAAATATGTTAATAATGTTAAAATAAACATGCCTAAACCTATTATAATTAAAGTTGTTGTTATATATTTCAAACGATATCTAAATTTTGTCCCTTTTTCAAATTCTTCTTTTACTTTTTTCATTACCATTCCCCCTTATAATTTATTTTTCTTTTTAATAAATTCTCCATATTTTTTATCTATGTAAATTACATGCGAAATCCACCAATTTTTAACGAATTTTAAAAGCTCCATAACATTCCCTTCATGAACCTTCTGTAAATAGGCTTTTAAAAATTCCTGATGTGCTTTTTTATGAACTGCAAATTCCTCTTCTGGATATTCTGTGCTCTCCATCAATGCCTCCTCGGATGCAAAATGCTTTTGAAAATAATCGGTAAGTTGGTGTACCACCTCCTCAATCATCTTTTTATCAAGCCGCCTTTGATAATAACTATAAATTAGATTAAGGATTTGAATCATTCTTTTATGCTGAACATCAAATTCCTCAACACCGGTTTCAAAAATTTCGTCCCATTCTGCGAAAGGCATTTTCCCCTCTTCTTTAAAAAGGAATACAATTAATTTATAATCAATATTTAATCCCTGTCAAGTAATAATTATAATCTTTTTTAAAAAAATTTTAAAAATTTCTCTTATTTATTTCTTAGGTAAATATAAAGTTTTAAGCTTTCTACTAGGAATACCTTATACCCAAACCTCTTTCACTTCCATTTAAAAAATAAGGATGATGTTTCTACCGAACTCCATTTTTAAAATACATTTTTTTAAAATATCAAAAAAGGTTGTCTCCTAAGAAAGCTGACATTTTGCCACACCCATTATTACAACGAAAAATTCCGGGAATAAAGGCTTATCAAGCTCCAACTTGTTCATCTCCGAACTTAAGATGAGGTTAAAATTCAGAATGGAAAGAGCTAAAGGAATGATAGATACCTAAACTGAAGAAGTAAGAAGAACCCCGACCTTGACCATAAACATGCCTCCCCTATTAAAGCTGGGGTACTTTATGTCTTTTGTCATAAAAGAGTAGCTCATGGAGGGCAATTAATAAATCTTGCTTCTCCTAATATCTGCGAAGAAGAAAAGGTATGCTCAAGTCATCATATCAAAAATGAGGATACCATCAACATGAAGGATGTTGTTATTGTCATTTCTCACTTTTTATGATTGAAGGCTAGAACAACTTCAATAACCTTTAAAGACCACAATTATAATAACTATTGCTTCTCTTGCTTTGGAGAATATAAGATTGATCCCTTAAGCTGTGAACTCTGCCATTCTCTTTAGTCAGTATAGGAATCGATCAAAAAGCCCAGGGTTACCCCTGGGCTTTGCTTTCTTATAGGGATTACTTCTTTTCTGCTGCCTGAGCTTTCTTTTTCAGCCTTTCTAAACCTTTAACTCCTACATGGCAAGTTGCACACTTAGTATTTGATGCAAAGGCTGTCTGTCCATTGTGGCAGGCTCCACAGTATTTACCTTTATACAAAGAATCCATGTTGAAATCAGGATTTCTCTGACTCTTAAATGCTTCCATCTCAAAGATAGCCGTATGGCAAGATTCACATGGTAGTCCAAGCTCTTTAACATGAAGCTTATGACTAAACAGCACCCCCTTCACGGGCTTTGTGTATACTATTTCTGGTCCTCCTGCCTCTTCATTTTCTTGATATTTAACACCTTCCTCAGTTATCTCGCTTAAAACAAAGCCTGAAAGCCCCAAAATTAAAGTTGAGGCTAAAATTATTATTCTTTTCATTACCCCCCTCCCTAGCCTATAGTGTAAAAGACATTTGGTTTAGCACCAGTTTCCGGTTTAAGAACCCAGACTGCTTTACCCATTTGATGGACAATCTTATATACTTCACTGTTTGGGTCTGATAAATCTCCAAAGATCCGTACCCCTGCTGGACAAGCCTCTGCGCAGGCGGTAATCTTAATACCTTTAGATAACCTTGATTCCCAGCAAAAATCACACTTATCAATCGCCCGTTTTTCTTCATTAAAATATCTGGCATCATACGGGCAGGCTGACATGCAAGACTTACAACCAATACATTTATAGCTTGCCATCTTTACGATCCCAGTTTGTTTGTCCTTATAGGTTGCCTTGGTTGGGCAAACTCGGACACAGGGAGGATTATTGCAATGATTACATAGAATGGGCATAAATAGTCTTTGTTGATCCACAGCTTTGGCGTCCACTCTTTCTAATATCTTAGTCCGCCAACCGTATTCAGGGACATTATTTGTTTGCCTACAGGCCTCCACACAACGTTCACAATCAATACATCTATCTACTCTAAGAACCATCGAATAGTGGGGTTTGTATGGATATTCTCTGTGAAGTTCCTCTGAAGTAGCCAATCCCTCAGCAACCACTGATACTACATTGAGCAAACTTCCACCTGCTGCCACTCCCGTAATGATCAACCCTATCTTCAAAAACTCTCTTCTTGTGTCCTCAGGCACGAATCCTTGATCTTCCGTTTTTAAATTTTTAAAAAATTCTTTCCAGTTCATAAAAATTTCTTTCCAGTTCATCCCTCCCCTCCCTTAGTGAATTTCAGTATGATGACCTTTAAACACCTTTTCTCCGATTAAAAATGAGAATACACAAAATGCGCAAGCTCCAATTATTAGCATAATTTCATGCATCGTAGGTTTATAAGTCAAAATAACAGGAAAATCCGTTACATTATACTCAAAGAAATGAGAGACTATTTGACCAATAACTACCATATCAACCCTCATAAAGAAAATACCGATGAAAGAAAGCAAAGATGCAGCGAACATCTGATTTATATTTCTAAACTTTGAAACAAAAAGTAGGAAAAAGGGTGTAATTAAACCAAGAAAAATTTCAAAAAACCAAAAGTTAGGGGCATATTTTCCAAACATCAATTCTCTAATAGCTAATCTTTGTGCCTCACTACCAACAAGACCAGTTATTATCTTCCAAAAGACAATAAATGTCAATATCGCTAATGATAGAGCCCAAATTTTACCCACAACTTGTAAAGCTAATTCCATAGATTTATCCAATCTTTCGTTTCTAATACGATAACCAAGATAGGTGAAAAAGATAAGGGCTGTGCAGCCTGATGAGATTGCAGAGGCAATTAAATATATTGGTATAAAAGGACCATACCAAAAGTCTCTACCGTAAAGCATACCAAAAACAGCACCAAGATTACTTATAGCCAAAACTTTACTTATCAAGGTTAAAAAACCAAATATCGTAGCATATCGATGTTTACTTAAAAGAATCAATAAAAATTCAAATATCATAAATATCAAACTAATACTATATAAAGTTCCCATCCACCAAATGTTAGAAGTTAGATTGGGTGACAGTGCATTCCAAATAGCCATTCTAAATGGATTTTCAACATCGAAAAAGATTACCATAAATCCTGCAAATAAAGTAACTATTGATAAATAAATAGCTCGTTTACCAATTGGTATTAACGATTTTACTCCAAAGACATGACCAATAGAAGAAATAATTGACAAACCAGTCGATATAACAACAAAGAAAACATAGCCTGATATTAATATTCCCCAAGGAATCTCTCTATAAATTCCATACACATGACTATAGCCAATATACATGGCATTAACACCAAACATGGCTGATATAAAAACAATCAAACTAGAAAGAAGTAATAGAATATAAAAGCCTTTAGAACCAGATAAAAATTCTGTAAGAACCTGCAACCAATTTTGAGTAAACTCTTCTTTGCTAATTACACCTTGAACTACTAGATTATTCTTTCTCTCCATCATCCCCCCTCCTCTTATTATTCCGCTCTCAGAATTCGAATTTCTTTTTTACTTACTTATAAGTTATACTATGCAAAACTATGCAAAAACACTATTTCTTCGTTTGTATTGAAATTTATTAAGTTTTTCTAAGCTGTTTATCTCTATCACTTATTTATTTTACCATATGTATTTTTACATACTATCATTCCGTTCTCTTCTCTATTACTTACCACCTCTCAAACCTATTCTTATACCGAATCTGCTCTCTAGCCTCTTCAATACTTGGCACCATTCGATAGTCAAGAGGAGTAAGCCACATCTCTACCGCTTATTACAATAAATAGCAATCCAACCTCCTTTATATGAAGGTTAACTTTTCTTACAGTTTAAATAAGAGATAACCATTTATCCAGCCTTTGAAAGAAACTAAACACTGCAAAATATAATAAACTAATCATCCCTCGAATATTTAAGCTTTCTTGTCTTTTTCATAATACACTATCACCGTATTGAGAAAGACAAGTTCACATTTTAGCGCTATTGTTTTTTCAACAACCCTGTCCCTTGCTATTTTAAGGCCTGCTTTATTCTGCTTTTAGCTCAAATCTTGTGCCGACAATCCAGCCAGCGATAGCTCCACCTAATACAAAAACTAACCCAGTAGAGATTACCGCTCCAATCATGCAAAGGGTTGCAAAGATACGAGGCAAAATACCAACCGCTGGGGCTCCCAGAATCAATTCAGCAAGCTTAATTCCTACATATCCTCCCACCATAGCACTTGGGAAGAAACCTAAAAGTGCAAAAAGCACCAACCCAGCTGCTGTCCCAATGTAAAGCCCATTCTTTGATCCTTTATCTTTGAATAACATAATCCCACCTCCTTTCTAACCCCCCTCTATGAGCTTAAAAAGTTAAAGCTTTTTTAAAACATCCTTATAATATAGGTCAAAAATAACAGCAGTTGTTCTAAAAACTAAATGAGAGAACTTCGAATAAAGCACTGATAAAAAAAGCAAGAAAACAGCAATAATATGCGCTAAATATATATAGCCAACATAATTATAATAAAAAGTAAAGATCCGTGATAATGGAATTAAAAAACCTGTAATACCGACCACAAAGATTAACCATAGTAAAAATGCATCTGAATATGTTGTCCTTAAACTATTCTCTAATACTGCCTGATTTCTTCCAGTTATAAGCCCTATGACCCCATAAAGTAATAAAAGTCCACCAATATAACCAAGCCATTTAACAGGATGTGTTATAGGATTCCAAGGAGTATGCATTCCCAAAATGTCAGCTAGAAAGAAAACTGTCCCGGTAACGATGAATAAAATTATAAATCCAAACAGCAACATCTTGTGCGAATTTGCCCTCCAAGAATTTGCTCCGCATTTCTCAAACCTGCTATGGGCAAGAATTTCTTTTAAAGCAGGAATTAAGTAAGTTTTTATTACATCTATGCATCCAATCCTGTAAGCCTGTGGGATTTTATATGTTTCCAAATAACTATTCCACATTCTACTTACAGCATTTGCCATGAGGGCAATAATAAACACCGATAATGGGATAAAAATCAAATCGTTCATTAATACACGAGCAGGCAATTCCATAAAACCTATTTTGTAATGAACTGGTGAATATGGAAATGAGGTTGGGTCGCTCAGTGATGGGACTCCCTGAAAGGTCAAAAACATAATCGGAAGGATGATCATCAAAGCTATTAGTATTAATATAGGTAACCCCCAAAGATTGTTGTAAAGCGTGTGCATAAACTTAAAAGGGATTAACTCTCTTGTTGCCTGAAGTCTTAACGAAGCTAATACATCTCCAGGTCTTGCGTTCCTTGGACAATACTTTGTGCAATCTCCACATTGGTGACAAAGCCAAATGCTTGGGTCTGAAAGTAACTTCTCTTGGAATCCCCACTGAGCAAGAAGCATTTGCTTTCTTGGAAAGGGCGCTTCATCTGGTGCTAAAGGACATACGGATGAACAGGTTGCACACTGATAACATCTTTTAACCGTATCTCCACCAGCTGATATAATTTGATTTACAGCTGCTAAATTAGCATCTATCTTTGTTATATTCCCCATTCCTCTCCCTCCTACCATCCTTTGAATGGATTCTCACCATAACTCTTTATTAATTCAACAAACTCGTTAGTTTTATTGATGATCTTATCTATTTCATCAATTGCCACTGTATCGATGGTTACTCTTTCCATCTCTAATGCAAGCTGTTGTAAAGTCTCTTGCACGTTTTCCATTCTTCTGTTTGCAAGCTCACTTCCCTTGATGAAGTGACACTGATAGTTTTCACCAAATTTACAACCAAATAATAATATTCCATCAAACCCTTTACTCATGGCATCTTTAATAAAGGCCACATTAACCGCTCCCAAACATCTTACTGGGATAACCCTAATACTTACTGGCAATGACTTCCTTTGATAAGCCAACATATCTAATGCTGGATAGGCGTCGTTTTCGCAGACAAAGGCTAAAAATCTATACTGCTCATATCCTTGCTCAGGCATTACACAGGCTTTTATCATACTTGAAACCATGTCTATCGAGTAGTCCTTGAAGTTTATGATCCTCTGAGGACAAGCCCCAAAACAGGTTCCACATCTACGACAACGGGTTATAAATGGGATGGGGAAAGCCTTCTCATCCTCGTTTAAAGCTCCAAAGGGGCATTCCTCAGTGCACCTCTTACATTGGGTGCACATCTTCAAATCCCACTCTGGATAAGCAAAATCCCAGGTTCTTGGATGAACTGCATGCCCCATCTCAATTGCAGTCAAACATTGAATAGCTTTTAAAGCAGCTCCTCGAGCATCGTCGATAACCTGATCAATAGTCATTGGTTGATGAACAGCTCCTGCTGCATATATACCCGTCCTTCTTGTTTCATAGGGGAAGCAAATGTAGTTAGAATCTGCATAACCATAGAATAACTCAAGCTCAGGTAAAGCAGGTCCTTGTCTGTATTCAAGATTAAGAATAGCCTCATCCTTGGTAGTAGGAACCATTCCAATGGCTAAAACCACAGCATCTACTTCAACCTCAATTTTTTCTCCAAAAAGTGTCTCATCTATCACCACTTTAACTTTTCCGTTTTCTCCCTCAGAAACTTCTACTACCTTTCCCTTGGTTAAGAATACTCCAGGGTCATTCTGTAAAGTCTTATAGAAGTTTTCATAAATCCCCATGGTTCTCATGTATTCGTAGACGATGTAGGCTTTGCTCTCTGGGTCGGCTTCTCTTAAATATTTTGCTTGTTTTAGAGAGGCTAAACAGCAATAACTAGAGCAATAGGGTAAATGCTCCTCGCTTCTCTGTCCTGCACACTGAATAAAGAGAACGCTTTTAATTGGAGCACCATCAGAAGGACGAGTAAAATCACCCTTAGCTGCCTTTAACTCAAACTCTACGTTGGTCATTACATTTGGCACAACTCCATAACCCAAATGGGAAAGATTAGATGCATCGAATGGTTTAAAACCGGTTGCTAATACTACAGCACCAACCTTAACTTCTTCTTCTTTTCCACCCTGCTTAATCTTAGCTGTATAAAGCCCTGGTCCCCCAGATAAACTTGTAAGGGTGGCTCCCCTGTAAACCTTAATAAGGTCATTACTTTCGACTTCCTTTATTAAATCAAAAACGATTGGCTTTACCAGCTCTGTGTAAGGATAATTTGCTTGACATTGAGCTTTAAGCTTTGCCGCAAATCCCCCAAGTTCCTTTTCTTTCTCCACAAGAACTACGGGATAACCAAGCCTTGCGCACTCCAAAGCTGCTGTTAATCCAGCAACACCTCCTCCAATCACCAATATGGTTTTTGATAATTCTTCTTCTGGCTTGAAAGATTCAGGCAATTTGTATACCCTAAGTTTAGCAATGCTCATTCTAATGTAGTCTTTAGCCAAAG
>Ga0080004_1197226_pt1 | contig 45850 bp, 57 predicted proteins | sample WasSprMetagenome_FD_69207 | JGI IMG/M metagenome (GOLD analysis project Ga0080004, IMG submission 69207) | Sulfidic aquatic microbial communities from Washburn Spring, Yellowstone National Park, USA - WS (SPADES assembly) (version 2) | ecosystem: Environmental > Aquatic > Thermal springs > Hot...
ACCAATACTTAGGGTGTGTCATGGTGGGTTCCTCACCCACCTCCTCGGCCAGCCCCAAATTCTACTGAAAAATTGGGTACTCAAACCATTTAAGGTTAAAAGGGATTAATTCGACAAACCCACGGCAAGCGAAACAAATATATATTGATTCTATTTCTGTATATAACTACAATTTAATAAACACTTGGTATGATCATCAGACCTTAAAACGCACTTACCAAAAATTTTCTGGGGGCTGTTTACGACCAAAATTCTCTTTTTTGGCCAAAGCAAAATGAAAAAATGGTGGTCTAAATGAAAATAGGACTGATGGCGGACTCGCACGACAGGCTTGACGCGATTGAGGATGCAATTGACTTCTTTAATAGCGAGGGGGTTGAACACGTCCTGCACGCGGGTGACGTGATTTCACCCTTCACGTCGGCAAAATTTTGCGATCTTAAAGCCAAGCTATATGTGGTCTGGGGAAACAACGATGGAGATAGGGAGCTTCTAAAGAAAAAGTTCGGCGAGATTGGCGCGTACGCGCTCGGCGAGGTGGGGGTAATAGAGCTTGCGGGGAGGAGAATCATCCTGCTTCATGGGACGAATCAGGCGGTGGTCGATGCCATCGAGGCTAGCGGGATGTACGATCTTGTGGTCAGGGGGCATACCCATAGCGCAAGCGTAAAGGAGGGCAGAACCCTCGTCGTCAATCCGGGCGAGGTATGCGGTTATTTAACCGGCAGAAAGACAGTTGCAATTTTCGAGCCTGAGAAAATGCGCGCGGAAATTTTCGAAATATAAAACGGTCAATCGAAAAAACTTGCAAAAGTATTATTCACAATCAGAGGAGTTCAATCAATTCCTCTGTCGAAAGTATTTTGACTTGGGATTGTTTTTTGAATGCTTTTTCATCTGACCAGATAGCGGAGTTGAGGTACAGGGCTAAGGCGAAATATGGTCGGTCCCTATCGTGTGGGGATATCTCTCCAGCTTTAGATAAGAATTCCTCATATTCTGACTTAGGAAAGGTTTCTATCTTCCTTTCCAACAGCGAGAACAGAAACTTGAACCCTAGCTCGTCAATCCTCGCGAATTCCATAACCTTCTCCTTGTCAGAAAAGCAACTCTTCCATAGCAAAATCTGGCGAGGCCAATTTAGTCCCACGATTCGACAGTTTTTTGATTAGCTGTCTTCTGGTAGAATTTTTCTTGAAGAATGAAAACAATATTCGCGTCGACTACCAAAAGCCTTGGGATTTTGTGCGGCATTCGCGAGACCTATTGAGTGTGTCTTTTGGCAACTCTTTCTTTTAGTTCGGCCCCGAGTTTTAACGCTAATTCGTCCGTGAGTTTGCTCTCCTTTAACAGTTCGTCCGCGAGTTTGAACATGTACTCCTCGCTCAACCTCGCCTTTAATGCTTCGCTGACTATTCGGTTTAATTCCTCCTCTCCGAGCTCCCTAGCCCCCGCTTCCAATTCTTCCGGAATCCTGACTACTATTTCCGCCATTCGCACACCAATAAAATTTAGCAAAGATACTTATGTATTTTACTCCAATGAAGCGTGATACCTTCAAATGAACGCCGGCAATTTTTGAGACTGAGAAAATGAGCGAAAATTTTCGAAATATAAAATGGAGCATTTCAGATTGGAAATTTGCCGCTCTTCGGGTCTAATTCAGCCTGGCGCTTCAGGAGATTTAGGCCCTGAGCGTGAGGCAAACTATGGAGATTATGTCCGAGGTGTCCTCAGCCCTGTCTGTTATGCTTCCTATTTTGTCCTCCATTTCCCTGAGCTGAAAAATGCTCGTCGGGTCGAACAAATTCTCGTATCTGTATATATCGTTCACAAGCTCAAGTTGGAGCAGATCCGTTTCGTGCTCGAGCTCTTCCACCTCTTTTGCCTTCAAGTTTGAGGCTTTGAGATCTGAGGTGAGCATGATCAAAGACGAGTGCAGCGCTTCAACCGTGCGGGTGGCTATCTTGGCCATCTTGGTCAGACAATCCCTTATGACCTTCGCCCCCTCGTCTTTTTTTTCGGCTTGATCGAGCGCGTCCAAGATCTTCTTTCTCAGCAGAACAGCCCTCATCGCCTCCTCCGCCGCATCAGCAACGCCATCCAGCTCCTCTGCGAGCCTCTCTAAATCTCCCCTTAACACAGGCAGAAAAGCCCCTTCACCAAGTGCGGCTGAGAATTCCCTCCTGCCCTTGTCAGCCCTTGTCTCCACGAAGCTAATTTCCCTTCCAAGGGCTTCGGCCTTCCTTATGTCCCTTTCGGAAAAAAATGCCAGGATCATTTCTTCAAATTTTTTTACAACGGTCAGGACATCGCTGGAGTTGCGCATCAGGAGCCCGAAAGCTTCCTTTTCCTTTTTCCCCCCGAACGGCAAAAAGCTAATCGAGAATATGTGCAAATCCACCCCTCTTTTTAATTCTTCTCGCCCAGATTTAACTTTGGCGGGCCCCTCAAGCGCAGCGAGAAGCCATCCGAAAAACCGCGCCCATCAGATATGGCACAGAAAAGGTTTCTTCAATGCACGCAAAAAGTTCATCCCTTGACTCGCTCTATCCTCCTTCTCCCTAGGGCCTGAAAATATTCCACCTCTGAGCCTTCCTTTATTTCGCCCCTGAGCTCCATCGGGATGGGCAGCTCAAAAGTCTCGTATGTCGATAAGTCCATGAGCTGCGCATTGTTTTCGATTATCGCGAGCACCTGTGCGCTTCCGCGTTCTATTATTGGGACCTCGATCTTTGCGCTCGTGGGTTTGATCAGGGTCCTCTTCTGCCCGTCGAACAGTCCTATGGCGTCTATCTTGGCCTTCGCGTGCCCATGTTTTCCCGGGGCGGAAGTAGTGTAGCCCACGATGCGGCACGGCTCATCCTCAATTATCACGAATTTACCCTCCCTGAGCTTGCCAACTTCTGTGACTTCCTTGCTCATGATGATACCTTTTGTTAAATCATCGGCAAAACATAAAAGTTTGACGCCTCCTCTTGCCACCTCAAATTTTAATTATTTCTCCGACAAACTCGTAATGGTGAACAGTTGAGGATAGGCGTTGTCGCTAGGCCGGATTTGCCCGAGGCCATAGCCCTAGCCCGGAGGATTATGGGGGCCTTGTCGAGCGCTGAAATTATCCTTGAGGAGGGGCTTGCTGAGAAGCTGGGCATGAAAGGTTCGCCCGTTCATGACATGGATGTCGATGCGATTGTCACGATAGGCGGCGACGGCACGGTTCTCTCCACGCTTAGGCAGGCGCCCGCGGCACCGGTGCTCGGCATAAACATGGGTGGAATTGGTTTTCTGGCGGATGTCGATCCCTCGGATGCCGAAAAAGCGGTGCGTGAAATGGTGTCTGGAAAGCTGAAGATAAGCGAGAGGCGGAGGCTCGCGATTGAGGTCTCAGGAGAAAGATTTCCCGATGCATTAAACGAAGCGGTGGTCTGCGCCGCGAACACCGGCAAGACCATCACATTTAAAATTGTTATAGACGGAATGCTGGCCGCAGAGGCCAGGGGTGATGGGGTAATAGTGTCCACCCCAACAGGTGCCACAGCATATTCTTTGGCGGCGGGCGGGCCCGTTATAGACCCCCGCCTTAGGGTTTTTTCCATAGTTCCTGTGTGCACCTGCCGACCTTGGGCCCCGCCCATGGTCGTCCCCGATTCGTGCAGGATTGAGGTGGTGCTCACGAGGCCAGATCGCAGGGCGCTCCTAGTAATAGATGGGTGGACGTCCAGAGAAGTGAGCCACGAGGATAGGCTCACATTTTACAGCTCTAAAGAGCCAGCACGTTTTTTCGTATGGGCAGAAGATTTCTACAGCAAGTTGCGTCGGGCCCAGAAGTTCGACATGCGCTGAGCGGGCGGGCGAGGGAGGTATTCAATTGAGCCGCAAGATCTTCGTGCTCGACACCTCTGCCGTAATTGCAGGTTTTCTTCCTGGGCTTGCAGAGGTGGATCAGATTACGGTGGAGGAGGTGCTTGACGAGGCTAAAACTCTTTCCCCGAAGTTGGGTTTGGAGGCGGCGATGGCTTCGGGCAAGTTGAGAATAGCGGAGCCTTCGCAGACCTCGATTTCAGCTATTGAGGACCAGGTTAAGGTCACCGGCGACACAGTTTCGGACGTTGACGTGAAGGTCCTTGCCCTCGCTTTGGATATGAAGCGTGAGGGCAAAGATCCTGAGGTCGTGACGGACGACTACGCAATACAAAATCTGGCGAGCTTCTTTGGGATAAAATACAGGCGAATAGCGATGCCCGGCATAACAAGGGAGCTGATGTGGGAAAAAATTTGCCCGGCGTGTAAGATTGTTTACCCCGCCCCCTCATCGAAGTGCGAAGTGTGCGGGCTGCCCCTTTTGAGAAGGCCGAAAGGTGAGGTTAAAAAATTAAAAAAAGAAAAATAAAAAAAGAGTGAGGATTAAGTCACCACTACTACCATCTTCAAATCGTCAGCTGAAACGGTTTTTCTGCCCGAAGCCTTCGCTGATTTGATTGCGCCCTTCGCGATCTCTACCACGATCTTGTTCACGGCATCCGCGACGTCACCTGAGACCCTCTCCGCGCCCATATCCTTAAAAATTCTCAACACGGTAGCTTTCGGGAGTTTGGTTGCTGCGGCCATTTATCTCCACCTCCTATTTTTAGGTTTAACAAAATAATGAAGTTTTGGATGGTTAAAAAGATATCTCATACGGCTGTGGAAAAGCTTCTGAAAAGCTTTGGGAAAAAGTACTCCGAGTCGCTCGGGATAGATCTGAGGGGAGGGAGGGAGCGGGAGATATTCAGGTGGTTTTTGGCATCTCTTTTGTTCGGCGCCCCCATATCGGAATCTTCGGCCGTGAAGACATACAAATGCTTTGAGGCGAGGGGGGCGACCAAGCCCGATAAGATTATTGCCATTGGCTGGCAAGGTCTCGTTGAACTTCTGGACGAGGGGTCTTACACCAGATACGATTTCAAAACCGCGGATAAGCTGCTTGAGGTCATGGGAAATCTTATAAAAGGTTACGGCGGAAGCCTGACAAATCTTCATGAGCGAGCGTTAAATTGTGAGGATTTAGAGAGGCGAATAAAAAGTTTGGGAAAGGGAATAGGCGACGTTACGGTGAGCATTTTCCTGAGGGAGTTAAGGGAAATTTGGAATAAAGCCAACCCCAAGCCTACCGAACTTGAGATCCTTGCTGCGAGAAACTTGGGGATAACGCGGAGCGGAGACCCGGCTCAGGCATTGGTCGACCTTAAAAAATTCTGGATTGAAAATAGAGTTAAAAACCACGATTTTGTTGATTTTGAGGTGGCCCTGTTGAGGCTTGGGAAAGATTTTTGCAGGAAGAAAAGGTGCGTTAGTTGTTCGATGAGAGACCATTGCGCCACCGAAGCTTAACCACCCTAATGAACACCTTTCTTCATCTCTTCAACCAGTTTTTTTAACTCCTCTTCGGCCATCGAGTAGCTTTGCTCGAGAGATGGAAATTTTCCCCCTCTGACTTCCCCCAGGAATTCGGCCAGAGCTTTCTTTATCGCCTCATTAAGTTGAGCATACTGTTTTACGAACTTTGGGGTGAATTTGTCCGAGAGGCCAAGTATGTCGTGCAGGACCAGAACTTGGCCGTCGCAGTATGGACCTGCCCCTATACCTATCGTCGGCACGCTCACAAGCTCTGTGATCAATTTTGCTAGCTGCCACGGTACGCACTCCAGCACAATGCTGAACACTCCCGCCTGCTCCAACAGCTCGGCATCCCGCACAATCGCCTTGGCCGCCTCGGTCGTTTTTCCCCTTACCTTGAAACCGCCGAACTGGTGAATCCACTGGGGCGTCAATCCTAAGTGCCCCATGACCGGGATCCCCGCGTTCAAAATCGCCTGAATTTTGTCCATCACACCACTCCCGCCTTCCACCTTGACGGCCTCCGCATGCCCCTCTTTTATGAGGCGCCCGGCATTTCGAATGGCATCCTCTGCGCTCGTCTGATAAGATAGAAAGGGTAAATCGCCTATCAGAAGCGCGCGCTTTGTAGCTCTGGCAACAGCTTTGGTGTGGTGTATCATTTCGTCCACAGTAACAGCTAGCGTGTTTTCGTGCCCCAAGATGACGTTCGCCAGCGAGTCCCCGACTAGGATCGCATCTATCCCAGCCTCGTCTATGAGTTTGGCCGTTGGATAATCATAGGCAGTCAGAATGGTTATTTTTTCTCCTTTCGCCTTCTTTTCGCTGAAAGTTTCGACGGTGACCTTTTCCATTTTTGCCCCATAATAATTTCGTTTTAATTTAATATCAGCTTTGCACTAAACGTGAGCTCTTGCTTGAACTGACCACCGATCGCATGAAGCCAGCAACGCTTTGTGATTTCGGAGCAGTGCGAAGCCCTTATGGTACGCACATGCCTCCCTCAGGCGGATTCAGAACTCTGCTCGAGGCTAAATATTTGCCAGCGAGGCTAAACGTGTGCGTGCCTCTGAAAATCCCCATTAACCAAACCGACGTTCCTTAAAATTTCCGCGATCGGCTCTGTCCTGTTTAGAGTATAAAGGTGTACCCCATCAACCCCGTTGTCAAGCAAATCCTGCACCTGTTGGCTTGCATACTCGATCCCAGCCCTTTCCATTTCCTTTGGGTCATTGGCATGTTCCTCGATTATCATTAACAATTTGGCGGGGAATGAGGCACCGCAGAGGGAGGAGATGCGCCTGACCTGGTGCGCATTTAACACGGGGAGGATGCCTGCGGAGATAGGGCATTCAATTCCTATCCGGCGCGCATTTTCCAAGAAATTGTAAAAGACTCGATTATCGAAAAATAATTGAGTAATTAAGAAATCGACCCCAGCGTCGACCTTTTGCCTTAAATAAGCAAGATCTGTGCTCAGCCTCTTGCTTTGGACGTGTCCCTCGGGGTATGCGGCGGCCCCAACGCACATGTCGGTCTTACTTTTTATGTACCTGACAAGATCTACAGCATATTTAAACTCATTTGCGCCGTAGTCAAAATTTTCAGAGTTCGCAGGCGGATCCCCCCTTAATGCCAAGACGTTTTCTATCCCCTCAGCCTGAAGCGCACCGAGGATATCGTCGATCTCCTGAGCGGTATGTCCCACGCAGGTTAAATGGGGGAGAACCTCCATCTTAAACCTATTTTTTGCTAAGGAGGCGATTTTCACCGTATTCTCCCTAGTGCTTCCCCCAGCACCATACGTGATGCTTATGAAATCAGGCCCCAATTTTTTAAGCCTTCCAAGGGTTCCCGAAATAATCCCGATCACGTCACCGCTTTTGGGGGGGAAAATCTCGAACGAAATTACAGGTCTTTTGGCCGCGAAGATGTTTTTAATTCGCATTTATTTCCCTTGCTGCGTCGCGTTTCAATACTTTTTTGAACGTTGCATCTTTTAGGGTTTCTATTCACGCATTCGCAACTCATTGACTTGCGGGTAAAATTTTGGTTACCAGATTAGCGGCTATTTGGCAATCTTCGAGGTCGAGTAGCGAAATTCTCGCTTAGTGAAAAGGGGATGCGCTTTTCATTTACAGTCAGCCTGGGAAAGGCGAGCGAGCTAAACAATCTTCACGTGGGAATAAATGCGCTAAAACCAGCTTAGGGGGCGTCATTAATTTTACGCGTTGATATAGTCTTAAGCCTCTTTGACATAAACTCCAAAATTTTTTTCAGATTCGCCGAGTTGTCGAAATTTTCCAAGACTCTTTTAAGTTCCTTCTCGGATTTTGCGGACATCCTCTCAACCGTTTCTATTAGCAGCGGTGACGCTCTGACTATGTTGTCCACTATGGTTACGTCTGCAGCCAAGGCCGTCCTTGACATGGGGTTCAGGTCGATCGCTATCACCTTCTTCCCCAGCCTCTTCAAAGCTTCAGTTCTGTCCCCGTCCTCGAGAGGAACCAAAACTACATCAGCAATCGCTATTCCCCTCGAGTCCACCCTCCGCCTATCGCTGTGCACCTCGTCTATGGTGGTTGAGAACTCTTCCTCTGCGCCGAGGACCTCTCGCGCCCCATGTTTTACGAGATGTTCGGCTATTGCCTTATAGCGCTCTTTAGACCCGTGGAACAGGTTCACCTCAAGCTTTGCGTTTAAAATTCTGGAAAGTTCCACCATCTCGCCCGGAACTAGCGCTGCCACATTTCCATTTACCGAAATAACTGGCTTTTTCGCTAGGAGAAGCATCGCCGCCGCAGCATCTATCGCATCCCTCGCCTCCTCGGTTGTCCGTTCCCCCAAGATGTAGTCAAATGCCTCACCTCGCCCGTGAGCGGCCAGGCCTTCGGGCACCACAAGTCCCATTCTGAAGCCTTCAGCCAATTTTTCCCTGATCTTAAGGGACTTTGCCCTAGGGTGGTCAGGTGAGACCCAGCTCATGCTATCACTTAAATTCAATAATATTCGTATGCGGAACACTTATAGCCATATTTATTCAATTTTTAAACGATAAACATGAAATTCCCAGTACTGGGCATTCTAGCACTGATAATCTCATTCTCAGCATTTGTCTTTGCCGCCGCCTCCCAGGGGTTGTCATTGCTCCTCTTAACCGCCCTGGTCAGCGCCGCCGTCATCGTCGTTTTCGCCACCCTCTACTTATACATGAAACCCCGCAAGGAGCCAGCTGTTCTATCAGTGGAGCCCGCGTCGCATATCCCCCTTGAGGACTTCACGGTCTGGGTCGACATAGGTTCACCTGCGGAGGAATTGCAGAGCTTAAGCTGGAAGGACGCTGAACTGGCCCTCGCTACCGTCCGCGCTGATTTAAGCTCTCTCGTCACGAATGTAAGGCTTTTAAACGATAGGATAGGTTTGCTCATAGGCAGGAGCGGGTTTGAGGGGCTGACATCCGCGGGCTTGAGCCAAGATCTGCAAAATCTTAATTACGGGATAAGCTTTATCTTGGACCTGGTCGGCGTGCCCAAATTTTCAATCGAGGGGATGCGAGAGATTGCGAATCGGGCCGAGGGGTGCGCATTGATCGCCGAGCAGATCGTTGGAAAGCTCAGGGCTTTCAGGGAGGGAAAACCGAATGAGATTTCAGTTTACATAAGACCGCTTTTAAGGGCCGTCGAAAAATTGTCGAGCGACCTTAGGGCGGCCAAATCCAATATTGATCTATTCATAGGTAAGGCTCCGGAGGTTCAGCTGCAGGCGATTTAGCGGAGGGGAGGTGAATGGCTAAGCCCCACGTTAACCTAGTTTTTATTGGTCATGTCGATCACGGAAAATCAACCCTAATCGGGAGGTTGCTTTACGAGACAGGCGTTGTTTCCGATAAAGATCTGAAGGAGGAGGCAGGGACATTCAAGTTTGCCTGGATCATGGATAGGCTAAAGGAGGAGAGGGAGCGCGGCCTCACCATTGACCTTTCATACAGAAAGCTCGAGACATCTAAAAATGAGATCACGATCATAGACGCCCCTGGCCACAGGGACTTCGTGAAGAACATGATTACCGGGGCGAGCCAGGCCGACGCCGCGGTTCTCGTGGTTGCGGCCGACGACGGGATAATGCCCCAAACCAGGGAGCACGCCGCTCTTGCTTTCACGCTCGGGGTTAACCAGCTGGTCGTCGTGATAAACAAGATGGATCTCATAAATTTTGAGATGGCGGGTTATGAGCGTCTAAGGCAGGAGCTATTCACCTTGCTAAGCGGGGTGGGGTACAGGGAGGCGGATAAGATTCCCTACGTTCCCGCTGCAGCATACCACGGCGAAAATGTAACCAAACCTAGCCCAAAGATGCCGTGGTATAAGGGTCCGACCGTCCTCCAGGCGATAGAGACATTCCGGGAGCCTGAGAAGCCAATAGATAAGCCCCTCCGAATCCCAGTCCAAGATGTTTTCACAATAACTGGCGTTGGGACGGTTCCAATAGGGCGCGTCGAGACGGGAGTGATAAAGGTGGGGGATGAAGTCATTTTTGAGCCCTCAGGCGCCAGGGGCGAGGTGAGGTCGATTGAGATGCATCACCAGCCCCTCCAGCGCGCAGTTCCAGGGGACAACATAGGTTTCAACGTCAGGGGAGTAGCAAAAACCGATGTAAAGAGGGGGGATGTGGCAGGGCACCCGGACAGCCCTCCAACCGTTGCCAGGGAATTTCTAGCGAAGGTTATAGTCCTCACGAACGTTGAAATTGCCCCCGGATTTGTCCCGCTCTTTCATTGCCACGCCTCTCATGTGCCCGGGAGGGTGGTGGAAATCCTGCAAAGAATTGACCCTAGAACCGGTGCAGTGGTCGAGCAAAACCCAAAGCGTTTGAGTAAGGGGGAGGTCGGCGTCATAAGGGTCGTGCCGGCTAAACCCGTGCCCATTGAACGCGTGGGGGAGTTTCCGGAACTCGCCAGGTTTGCGATTCGCCACGGAGGGCAGACGATTGCAGCCGGCATGTGTGTAGATCTAACTCCCGCGAAGTGATACTCTCGGTATTTCTCCGATTTTCAATTTGTGGGCCGTTCTGTTCTCGCGTTCGATGAACCTCTTTACCTCAGATTCTTTTACGCCTACGGCCTTCGCTATGTCCTTCATGCTCAAATTCAGGTCAAGCCCTGCGTAAATTCTGTCTAGCTTTTCATAGGAGATGCCGAGTTCAGCTTCATCCGTCTGACCGGCCCAAAGCCCCGCAGAAGGCGTTTTTTCAATTATTTTTTTTGGCACGCCGAGGTGCTCGGCAAGCCGCTTAACTTGGGTTTTGTAGAGGCACCCTATGGGGAATAAATCGGCCCCACCGTCCCCATGTTTGGTGAAGTATCCCGCCCTGATTTCGCTGCGGTTCCCTGATCCGACTACCAAGTAATTTAGCAGGTTCGCGTAATAGTAGAGGATGGTCATCCTTATCCTGGGTCTGAGGTTTGCGGCAGGCAGTACAGCCTCATCCTTAAAATCCTTTATGCTCGCGCGCAAGCTTTCAAAAATTGGCTTTATGTTTATGATCCTATACTCGATGTCAAGTTTTTTTGCCAAGCTTAAGGCATCCTCAACATCTTCGGGATTTGTCAGATTTTCCTCGGGCATGATCAACCCTATGACCCTTCTCGCTCCAATTGCCTTCACGCACAAAAAGGCGACTGTGGAGGAGTCCAACCCCCCGCTCAATCCCACGACCACCCCTTTTGCTCCAGCTTCCTTGACCTTGTTTGAGATGAAGGAGGTAAGCTCTTTCTTCACCACTTTCGGGTCGATGCCGAGCGCTTCCTCTATTTTTTCCGCCGTCATTCGGATCATCAAAAACGTTTTGGATATGAACCCAGTAATTTGAGCATCGCAACCTTAGACTGCAAAGCTTTTAGGGCCTCACTGATCTCCCTGTCCTCTCTATGCCCCTGAAAATCGATGAAGAAGAGGTAGTCCCCGAGCGCTTTCTTGGATGGGCGCGATTCTATTTTTGTCAGGTTTATGTTTCTTATCGCGAATTCCCCCAATATCTCATAAAGTATTCCGGGTCTATCTTCGGCGGTGTAGAAAACGATGGAAGTTTTGTCGTATCCTGTGCGCATGCCGTCCTCCTTTGCCAGGCAGAGGAATCGGGTGATGTTTATGTCACCCGTCTGAATGTTTTCGCACAGGACCTCGAGCCCATATATCTCCGCAAGCGATTTTGGGCCTATCGCGGCCATGTGGGGCTGCCTTAGCTTGCTCACCTGTTCGGCGGCTTTTGCCGTGCTCGGCATCTCGATCAGCTCCGCCCTATTGAGATTTTTTTTGATGAATTCGCGGCACTGCGCCAACGCCTGGGGGTGGGAAAGCACCTGGGTGATTTGCTCAAGTTTCGTGTGCGGGACGACGAGAAGCGATTGAGAAATCGGCAGCACAATTTCGGCTTTTATCTTCACGTCCTTCCAAGCCAGCACGTCAAGGGTTTCCCCGACCGAGCCCTCCCTCAGGCTCTCCACGGGGACCACGCCCACTTCTGCTTCACCCCTCTCCACCGCCTCCGCGACATCTGTTATCGATGGATACGCGACCATTTCGGCTTTATCTCCAAAATGGACTCTGGCCGCGAGTTCCGCAAAAGTTCCCCTAGGCCCGAGGATCCCCACCTTCAAGTTCTCCCCACTCAAAATACTTGTAAAGTCTCCTATATGCGTTTTTCACTTCGCGTTCGCCCCACATCTTCGTCGCGTCCTCAAAAATTTTCCTTATCCTTTCGCATTCGCGCGCTTCAAATGCGGCGTCGAGGGCGCGGCATGACTCCAAAAGTTTCTCTCTCGCTAAATGGGAATATTTGTTGAATGACTGAATCTCACAGTAGAGGTCGGGGTTGCTCACCAAAATTGCCTTAGCGAGATTTAACAGCGAGTCAAACAGCGGTGTTCGAACTTGTCCCAATTTTTTAAGGTTCATGCTTTTTAATGAGGCAATGTATGAGATGAGCAAAAAGTGAGTCAGACATTGAACGGTAGCCATTAAGCGATCATGTTCGTCTTCATTCATCTCTGTGACCCTAGCCCCTAGTTTGATAAGGATTTTTTTAAACTCGGCATAGCGCTTCCCCGGTTTTACGGGGATCGCAATGAAATCCTTCCCGCTGACGCTTTTAGCTCCAGGTCCAAAAAGGGGGTGAAGGGATACTAGTTCAATCTCAGCTTTTATTCTCTTCATGGCCGCGACCGCCTCACTCTTTGTTGAGGCTATGTCCATGAGAAGGGCGCCATCCTTTAGTTTCGCGGATACTTCATTTAGAACCTCAGGAGTTTTTGAGATGGGGACCGAGACTATTGAGATATCGGCATCCCTGACCTCATCCAAACTTTTCGCAGCCCTCACGTCGAGCTTCCTTGCAACCCTTGTCGCTTTCCTCTCATCGATATCGTGGATCAGGACATCGCCAAGCTGTTTCTTGGCAAAATCGGCAAGCCATTCACCCATCGCTCCAGCGCCAATTATCGCAACTCTAATAATTTTCACCTCTTCGCAATTCACGTTCGGCGGCCCTCATCATTACCTCCACCGGCGGCTCCCTGTTTGTCCAGATTTTGATGGCCAAAGCCGCCTGATGGACGAGCATTCCTATCCCCGTGATCGGTTTTGCCCCCGCTTTTTTTGCTTCCCTGAGGAGGCGAGTTCGAAGCGGCTTGTAAACTATGTCGTTCACGATTAGGCCGCGGTGCATCATATCTGCGGTTACAAGGGTTTGATCAACATTGGGGGACATGCCAACGGTCGTGGCATTTATGAGCACATGCGCCCCGGACAGAGCGTTCTTCAATTCCTTGCGCTTGATGCCGATGACGTCTACTGTTTTGCCCAGTTTCTTCTCGATTAATCTTTTGAGTTCAATTGCGTTGGAAAGTGTCCGATTCGCGATCGTGAGCTCAGCCCCCTTTTTCAGGAGCGCAAAGGCTATCGCCCTCGCTGCACCGCCAGCGCCTAGGATCACAACTCTCTTCCCCTTTAGCGCCCCGACCTCTTTTTCCAGGGCTTTCACCGCACCCATCCCGTCGGTGTTGAAGCCCGTAAGCTTCCCCCTCTCGTTTTTTACGGTGTTAACTGCCATTACAGATTTTGCAGATTCATCGAGTTCGTCCAGGAAGTTCATTATAGCGATCTTATGTGGGTGGGTCACGTTAAGGCCAGTTATACCTAGCGCGCGGATCCCAGCAATCGCGTCCGCCAAATGGGCCCTTGGCACCCTGAAAGCCACGTAGACCGAATCCATGCCCATCGCCTTGAAGGCCGAATTGTGTATCGCAGGCGAAAGGCTCCCTTTAACCGGGTCACCCATAAGTGCAAATATTTTCGTTTCGCTAGTTATCATCAAGGACCCCGGAGCTCCGTAAGTAACATTTTGGCAAAGCTTACCTTGAGCTGCCCGGGCGCGGTGGCTTCGTCTACGGAGGCGTAAACTATGGGAGACCCGAGCATGGGCGCGACTATCCTTGAAAACCTGCCAGCTTCCCCCATGGCGAACGCGATCAAGGGCACGTCGATCTCTTCCCGCGCCCTGACCAAAAAATCTAAGACCCTGAGAGCATCTTTGGGCCCTTTCGCGAAAGTTACTATTTTCACAATGTCGCAGCCTTCATCCCTGGCGCGTTTTGCAACGTTGATCAGGAAATCAACTGCGGGTGTTTTTTTAAGGTTGTGATATGAAAGTATTACGCTTACGTCTTTCTCCTTCGCTTGCCGGATTAATTTTTTCAGCTGTGGATTTTTTGTCGAGAGTTCAATGTCCACGCAGGGGGCTTCCCTTTCTATAGCATAAGCTAGGGTTTTTAGTCGGTCGGCCTCCTTTCCCGAAAATTTCCCCCCCTCCCGCCTGGGCCTGTTTGTCACGATCACCGGGAGGTTCACCTGAAGCATTTTTTCCCATCCCCCCATCTTGCTGAGGCCGTCTAACCTCAACTCGATTATGTCGGCACCGTCTCCAATTGCCTCAGGTATTTTTGATTTCATGGAGGCAACTTCTTCGCCGATTATTGAGGCGGCCACAGCTGGTGCGGTCAGCTTAAATTTCCCAATCTGGATTTTGCCGAAAGACACCATAGCTCACTTCTCTAAAATGGTTTCCTCCACCTTTATCCCAAAGTGCCTTCCCGCCCGCTCGAGATATGCGAGGACCTCATCGTTCGGCTTGAGCGAGGTCACTGAAATAGGTCTCCCATCTTTGGTAACCAAGTTTATCGTTTCAGCGTTTTGCAGCACCGTTTTAAATGTCATTTCGCAGTGCTCGGCCTCGATGAGCAGAAGTGGCCTGCGTTCAATTTTGACCCTTCCAATCGTTGAGACCCTAGATTCGCCCTTATGATTCACTATCAATACCTCGTCCCCGGATTTGAGCTCAGAGAGGTATTTGGTCTTTCCTCCAGGCAGCCGTATGTAAGCCGAAACAGCTCCCGCGTTCACCCTAAATGGCCGCGGCTCGACGTACTCGCTAGCCAAAGATTCCGAGTGGACAAGAAAGAGGCATTCGGATTGGTTGCCCACGAGTATCCCCTCTCCCAAGCCCATCATGGTGTTCGTGTCTACGCATGCGCGATCCCCCATCCCAACCCTTTTTATCGATCTGATTTTTACAGGCGTAAGCTCGAGCTTCTCCATGGACAGAGCTTCAAATGTCTCACAAACCCTCTTTATCTCGGATGCCCCTCTTTCGCTTGGGTCAAGCATGACCCCATCAGCCCCGATTTCCAGGGTCTCAATCGCGGTTCTGCCCTCGTCGGCATCTTTTACCCCCGCTAGCACCTTCACCTCTGAGCGATGAAGCTCTGCGATTATGTTTTCAAGAGGTATAACCCTCCAATCCTTCCCCACAGCCACGATGAAATCAGCTGCCTTTGCTGCTTTAACCGCTGACCTCTCCAGCTCCTTGCTTGTTATCTCTACAAGTATGGCAACTTTTTTCCCTTCTTCCCTCAACTTTTTTGCAGATGATATAGCCCAGTCTACTTCATCCGTGGTTTCGGCTTTTAACATGACTATGTCGACGTTTGGCGCAGGCGCCTCTGCGATAATGTCAATCAGTCCAAGCTCCTTGGCCTTGTTAGCTTCGCCCGCGGGCAAAATAACCCCATCCGCTCCGGCCTCAAGTGCTGCGGTCACAAGCTTTTTCCTCGATTCCCATGGGTCATTGCCATCGGCTTTGACCCATACGATCTTTTTCAACATCCTTCACCGCTGTAGCTCTTTTAGCGCTTCCTTGGCTGAAAACCTGTCGTGCACGATTTTCGCCAGCGCTCTGACCATAGCGGTCGGATTGGAATGCTGGAAAACATTTCTGCCTATTGATACGCCAGCCGCCCCTGCCTCCATTGCCTCGGCCGCCATGGAAAGGACCTCTTCAGTTGTGCTCATTTTGGGGCCCCCAGCTATTACCACAGGCACAGGGCAACCTTTGACAATTTTCTTGAAAGAGTCTATGTCTCCGGTGTAATTCGTTTTCACGATATCTGCCCCAAGTTCAGCCCCTACCCTTGCAGCGTGCGCGACCATGTCCGGGTCGTGTTCGCTCTTAACTTTCGGGCCACGAGGGTACATCATCGCTAGGAGCGGCATCCCCCACTTTGCACAGATTTCGGCGACCGAGCCTAATGCAAGGAGCTGTTCAGATTCATTGGGTGCGCCGACGTTTATGTGGATTGAAACGGCATCCGCGCCCAAGCTAATTGCCTCCTCAACGGTTGTCACGAGCACCTTGCTGTTTGGGTCTGGGCCCAAAGAGGTGCTCCCCGAGAGGTGCAGTATCAGCCCTATGTCCCTTCCGTACCCCCTGTGACCGGCCCGGACTATGCCTTTATGTAAGATCACGGCGTTCGCACCGCCATCGGCGATTTTGTTCACCATCGTTGCCATGTCCTCAAGCCCGGCTATCGGCCCCATGCTTAAGCCGTGGTCCATCGGGACTATAACCGTGCGCTTCGTTTGGCGATTTGTTATCCTCTCGATCCGAATTCTTTTCCCTATCTCCGACATGTTCCGACCTCAATCGTAACGCGCAATTTTCTAAGAATGTATGGGTTTGATTAAATAAATATGATTTGAAATGCTTTGGCTTTTCCAAATGTGTCGCCGATCCCTGCGCAAAGCCAAAGTTGACCGCATTCGCTCTGATCAGAGCACAAAAAAGGTCTACACCGCGGTTGATTAGTTGAGCCGGTTCTTTGGCATTAAATTCTCTGCAGCTCCCTCTCAAATTTTTTTATTTCCCTTCTCATCTCATCGTATAGCTGCAAATCTAAGCCGTTCATTCTCTGCACTATCTCCGCCCTCAGCTCTCTTATCCCACCCGCGATCAAAGGGATTCCGTATACCCTAACCTTTGATCCAAGTTCAACATTTTCGCCTAGCTTCGGATCTTCGCAGATAACGACAATTTGACCTGTCCCGTCGTCGAGTGTGAACTCAGCCTCCTTCTTGTCCACGACGAGCCCCAGAACTCTAACCCTCTCTTCTCCCGCCTTCACCTCAGATATCGCTCGATCTCTAGCCGGCGCCCATCTGACGTGTGCGAATTCTTCCATAATTCCACCTAAGCGTATTCCCTCCATGTATGGCCGCATTTGACGCAGCGGTAAAAACGCGTTGACGGCTCATCGGCTGAGCGGGTTTGCCTTATCCACCAGCTGGCTTTCTCATGCCCGCACTTTGGACATTTGACGCGCGCGGTCGGGAGGACTGAGATGTCCTTCTCAATGACCGCCAATTCGTCCTTTTTTTTGGTCTTCTCAACGAGCTTATAGCTATCCAAATTATCCGCTTTTATCGCATACCCGCAACCGGTACAGACTAAGATAGGCCCCTCCTTGATCCTCTGAGGCAGCATCAGTTTCCCACACTTTTCACAGAATTGCATTTTTACCACCAAACCCGGCGTCCTCAAGCATTTTTGCGTGGTCGAAGGCCAAACTTCGCCAGGGTATCTCCTTGAACACACGCGCTTCGGCCGCGTCGCTTCCCGCCGCCAATTTATCTCCGGCGCCCTCAGCTAAAAAGCATATTGAGACGACGTGTCCGCGGGGGTCTCTTTTTGGGTCTGAATATACCCCCACTATCCTCTTTATTTTTATGTCCAGCCCGGTTTCCTCCTTTGCCTCCCTCGCCGCTGCTTCCTCAACCCTCTCGCCGTATTCCACGAACCCGCCGGGCAGAGCCCACATCCCCTTATACGGCTGATCGGCCCTCTTCACCAGCACAACTCCCCCTGAGATGACTACGATTATGTCAACGACAAGCGAGGGGCAACGTCTCCTCAATTCACTCACCCGCCACCCATAGAAAAGGATATCCTATTTTTGGGATCATGAAAATCGCTTTTCCCACAACTTCGCTGAATGCAACTGGGTTGTCCGGACCGGAGTTGGCGTCTCCCTTTGTCACATACCAAACCTCATCGTTCTTTTTAACCATCCCGATGACTCGGTGGACTATAGGTATCTCTTGATAAGACCTCTTGTAAATTATGACGTCCCCCACAGAGATCTCCGATTGGGGGACCTTGCGCACAATCAACAGGTCCCCTCTCTCAAACCCATCTTGGAAAGGAAAACTGGATGGGTCTATCCCCTTGCTTAACAAGTATTCCCTCCATGAGTTGTCGGCGTGCTTCATGCTGTTCGACCTGACGGCCATAAAAGGGGTGCTAACCCCAAATGTTAACCAAAGGATGCCAAGTATCGCAAAGTAGAAAACGATCAATATCGCAACGGTAACTGCGATATCGCGCGCCAGCTTCAGCCCCCGCATAGTCCCACTTCAAGCCCCCCGCGTGCTTTCCCCCCTGATCACTCCGGTTGCTATTAGATGTGCGACTCTTAGAGGTTCTGGGATCAAACTTCGCGTGGAGGTTATTCTAACAATTTTCTCCGCATCTGATTGCCTAATTCCAGCGATCTGCATAAAAATTTTTGCTGCCTTCTGCTTCGTGCTGACGGGATAGAGCCTCCCCGCTTTTTTGAGGATGCTGAGCCTTTCCCTCCAGTTGGGGAGGTGCTTGAGCGCCCTCTTTATTTTTGCCATGTCTGGCCTCTTCCTGGAGATGGCTATTACCGGCAACCCGGTTTTTTCGAAGATCTCTTTAATATCGATGACGTTGAAACCACCGAATGTCATCCCGCCAGTCATCACCACTCTGAGCTGGCCCCTGTGGCGGCTCCGATTGACCATTTCGATCACCCGCTCGGTCGCGTCGGTGCCATCAACTTCAGCGTAAGTGCTCAACACCCCATCCAGCCAGTGGCCCCCCCTGAAGACAGCGCCTACAAGTAAAACCTTTCCCCTTTTGTGAGGCTCAAATGGACCATCGTCTATGCCTATGGTTCGAATTTCCGACTTTATTCCCCAAAATTTGATGAATTTCATTTTGCTCTCTTTAAATATGAAGAGAACCCCTGTTCATTTCTTTATCGCTTTCTCAAGCTGCTCGCTTAAACTTCGGCATCCCTCGATGATCCTCTCGGAGGCATCGATCAACGCCTGTCTTGGTGATTTGCCCTTGTCAGTTTTTACGTAAAATTTTGGGCTTTCGAGGATGGGATGTTCTATTACATAGGACGCGGCAAGAACCTGTTTGTCCTCATACAGGGTCTTCCTCAGCACGTTGCAGAGTGTGTGCCCCTCCCCGATTATTTTTATGTTCAGGCTTCGGTCCTCCTCGTTCAAAAGTTCTATTTCCATTTGAATACCCCTTCTTAACTGATTTTTCAGACTTATGAGACTTGCGGGGATGAAAGCTCGGCTATTTTTTTGGAGATTTCTCGAATTTCTTCCTTTGTCCCGTAGACGCTTATCCTCACCGAGTATAAGCGGGATTCAGCGGTTATGTCAGCGGGAATCCTCGTGAGGGCCTCCATTAGATTTATTAGCGCTTCCCTGTTGGGCACGGAAACGTTGAACACACGCTTTAGCTTTGCCATCACAAATTCCCTTGGCGGTAGTCGTTCGCGAGCTTTCTAAACTCCAGATTCCCGCAGCTTGGGCACTTCAACCTTGTGTCTATTCTTTCTAGGGGGGTGCGGCATTTCGAGCAAAACGCCACAATTACGCCCAGGTTATCGCCCGCCGTAGACAGCTGGACCGGCTCCCTTCTTGAGTTTAGCACTCTGGCCCTAACCACATCGCCAGCTTTAAATTCATGGCTCAGATCCTTGACAAATGTATTGCGCACCTGCGAGACATGAATGACCCCGTAATTTGGCATGGGGACCTGCCTGTTCTCCCTTCCCTTGACCACTTCTATGTAAACACTTGCATGCTGTTCTCTAACCTCCTCCACCCGCCCAATTACTATATCTCCCCGCTTGAGCACGGGCGGGCCCAAGGCCCTCGCAAATACGGAGATCCTCTTAGCCCTCGAGTCCACGAGGACTATCCCGGAGGAGGAGGAAAAAATCTTTCCACCCTCCTCATACGCCCCCTCCCCAGGCATGAATTCTTCAGCCGTCGCTAGGAAATCCCCCGGCACAACAAAATCTCCCGTTTTTACTTCTACCATCTTTCTCCTCCCTTTTCAGACCAAATTCGATCATTCATACTTTCCCTTTTTGGTTAATAGGCATTTTCGCCGGAAATTAAACTATTTCATCAAACTTGTAGGGTTTAAAACTTTCTCTTCCAATAATGACCATGGCTTCGAAGGGATTTAGAATTGGGCGGTTGAACCGATCTGCATCATCGATTGCGATTCTAGGGCAAGCGGTGCACACGAAGGCCTCAAATCCTCTAAAGTCCTCAAGTCCCTCGGGTATTATTTCATCCATCACCAATACCTCGGCGATTCTTCCACTTCGCCTGAACTCGGATGCCAATCTTGATGCGAGTTCAGGGCGAAATTGTCCGGGTTTGATGCTCACCAGTATGCCAAATTTATCGCATGCCGAGGCTCTCGATATCATCGCCTTTCTGTCGAGCATGAATTGCTCCCTGCTGGAGGATAACTTTTCGAAGCTGTTTGAAATTGGATTTACAATTACGACCTCCTTTCCAGTCGTTATTGAAATGCCGAGGGGGTGAAAGAGGCCAGTCCCTATGTACACAAAATTGTCTACGCGATCGGCGATAGATCTGGCACAGCTTAGGTCGCACCCCAAAATTTGGCCGTCATATTTAGCCCTCGCCCCGTGCCCTCCGATGATCGGCTCAATTCCTTTTGACCTGAGCACGTGGGAGGCTCTTTGGAGATAGCCCAAATGTTGAACTGTGGTTGCCAAGCCCACGCGTTTTTCTTCCATCTCCTCAACCGCTTGTTCAAGAGCAGAGGAAGGGTCCAAGAGCATTCTTGCTTCAACATAAAGGGTCGGAAGGCGTGTCGGCAGCCCCATATCCGCGTGTCCATAATGGATCAAAGTATCGCACTTTGCGAGGATCGCCATCTCGTCGGCGATGTCGCAAGCGCCATAGCAACTCCCAGCTAAAACTATGGCTTCAGCTCCGGCATCTTTGACCGTTGCCACAAATTTATCGGCATACGGTTTTAGACCGTTAGGCAGCTGAATTGCCACCCTCTTTGCCGCATGTTCTCTAAGGAATTGCTTTACCCTCTCCTCTTCAAAATCGTACATACGCACCAAACATTCCGTTTTTGGGTTCGTGCAGGCTTTTACTGGTTAGATCTCAGAGATAATTTTTTCCAATTTTTCTTCGGCTTCCCTAATCTTTTTCAACTTTTTTTTGCCCCCAATTTTAGAGAGCTTCATCTGTATTTTTCTTGAGCGTTCTATTATTCCCCCAAGATCTGGGTCCTCCCAGAATGGCAGGGTGTGCGCATGCAAATTATCGTCTACCGCGCTATCCAGTTTTAGCCAAGCTTCAATGTAGTCATAAAATGCTTTGTCCAGATCTTCAACCTTTTCACAGCTCCCCCATGTTTTTTTGAGGTTTTCCCATGCTGTCTCATGATTTTTTATGGCTTCGTTTATGCTCGAAATGATTTCTTCAGATATTTTTTTAATCATATTTTGTCGCTCCGTAGCTTAATCTCAAGCCAAAACTATTTATAAGGTTCGTAATCTAATAAGGATAAACTAAAAACCAGCTGGTGGAAAAATGAGGTCGGATAAAAATTATGTGAGATGGTTCGAGGACCTGAGAAAGACTGACATACCCCTTGTGGGTGGAAAAAACGCTAACTTGGGGGAGATGCTTGCCGCGGGCATACCTGTGCCCCCCGGATTTGCCGTTACGGCGCCGACTTTCAAGGAATTTTTGGAAAGGACAAAAATCAAAGATGAAATATACAAAATTCTAAACGAGGCGAACCCGGAAGATCCCGCGCAGTTGGAGGAGGCATCCAAAAAAATAAGGAGCATAGTTGAGACGGCGCCGATCCCTGAAGACATGAAATCCTCAATAGTCGAAGCATACCGAGAGCTCAGCAGGAGGACTGTGGTAAAAGATGTCTCCGTTGCGGTTCGATCCTCCGCCACCGCCGAGGACTTGCCGGACGCGAGCTTCGCAGGCCAGCAGGAGACGTATCTAAACGTTAGGGGGGAGGATGAGCTCCTGGATAGCATAAGAAAGTGTTGGGGCAGCCTTTTCACCCCCAGGGCGATATTCTACCGCGTTCAAAAGGGATTCAAACATGAGTCAGTACTGATAAGCGTTGCCGTTCAAAAAATGGTAAACGCAAAGGCTGCGGGCGTCATGTTCACGCTTCACCCGGCGACGGGGGAAACCGATAAAATAGTTATTGAGGCCAACTGGGGGCTTGGAGAGAGTGTGGTAAGTGGGGCTGTCACCCCAGACAACTACGTTGTGGACAAAAAAACTCTCAAAATTATTGAAAGGAAAATTGCCTCTAAGAAGATTGAATACATAAGAGATCCAAAGACCGGGAAAACCATCCATGCTGAGGTCCCCAGGGAGAGGATGGATGTACCGTGTCTCACCGACGAGGAGATAAGGAGGTTGGCGGAACTCGGGAAAATTATAGAATCGCACTACGGCAGGCCTCAGGATGTGGAGTTCTCGATAGACAGGGACGAAAAGTTCCCTCAAAATGTTTACATAGTCCAGTCTCGGGCCGAAACCGTCTGGAGCGGGAGGGCCAGGGAGGAGAAGGCCGGGCTGAAATATGCGGCAGAGTACAAAGTGGTGACAAAGGGGTTGCCGGCTAGCCCGGGCATTGGGGCAGGGGTGGCGAAGGTGGCGATGACCACTGGCGAGGCATCAAAGCTCATGGAAAATGGCGACATCTTGGTGACGGAGCTCACAAACCCTGACTGGGTACCGTACATGAAAATAGCGAGTTCCATCATAACAAATTCAGGAGGTCTGACTTGTCATGCGGCGATAGTTTCACGAGAGATGGGCATACCATGCATTGTCGGGACGCGGAATGCGACTGAGGTGATGAAAACCGGCCAGGAATACACCGTCGATGCAGGCGCAGGCGTTATTTATGAGGGCATTGTCGAAGAGATCTTAGCCAAAAAAGGCGAGGTAAAGCTTCCAAGGCCTGAGGAGCTGCCCAAGACTAAAACAAAGGTCTACGTTAACCTGTCAATACCTGAGCTCGCCGACAAGGTCTACGCTGAGACCCTCGCTGACGGCGTAGGTCTGTTAAGGGCCGAACACATGATGCTGAGCGTCGGCAAACATCCCCGCTTACTGATCGAGGAGGGCGGCGAAGAGCTGATGGTAGAAAAGTTTGCTGAGGGGATCGCGAAAGTTGCTAAGGCATTCGCCCCCGGGCCAGTGGTTTACAGATTCCTCGATTTCAAGCCAGATGAGTTTTTGAGCCTACCCGGAGGGGAGAAATACGAGCGCGAGGCAGGCCATGTAGGGCCAAACCCGCTCATAGGCTACAGGGGCTGCTTCAGATACATAAAGGAGCCGGACATCTTCAGGCTGGAGTGCAGGGCGATTAAGAAAGTTAGGGAAGAATACGGGCTGAAGAACGTTTGGGTGATGTTGCCTTTCGTGAGGACCATAGAGGAGTTCAGGAATGCCAGAAAGATAATGGAGGAGGAAGGCCTCAGGAGAGGGCCGGATTTCAAGCACTGGATAATGTGCGAGGTTCCGAGCACGGTGCTTTTGATAGACAAATTCATTGAGGAGGGAGTCGACGGCATTTCCTTCGGTACAAACGACCTGACGATGCTGATCCTTGGAATAGACCGGGATGATGCCTCAGTTCAAGAGATATACGACGAGAGGAACTTGGCAGTCCTCAGGGCGATGAGCCACGTGATTAGGGCGTGCAAGGAGCACGGGGTGACGACGAGCATATGCGGGCAGGCCCCTAGCAACTACCCGGAAATAGTGGAATTCCTGCTCGGCGAGGGGGCGACGAGCCTGTCAGTGAATCCGGATAAAGTTATAGAGACGAGAATGCTGGTCGCGAAGATCGAGAAGAAGCTTGAAAAAGAGGGAGCAAAAAAGGAACCTATCTTCGAGCCGAAGTGGGCTAGATAGTTAACTTGAATCGCTCCAGATTTCAGGCGTGACTTATGGCAATGCTCCTTATTACATCCACCACGTCCTCACATCTATCAGCGACGTTTTCCATGTGATCTATCACATCTTTCAGAATCATCGATGTCCCAGGTTTTCCCGACCTGTTGCTCCACCTCACCACTTCCGGCATTATCTCATCCATTCTTAAATCATCGATTTTTTCCTCTATCCTTTCAACCTGATCAGCAAGTTTTATTGCCTCTTTAGGTTTCTTCGAGACCTCCGCAAACGATTTCCTCATTAAATTCGCCATCTCCAGTAGATTGTCAGAGATCTCTTTGATGCCGCTTTTTAGCTTCTCGTCGATTCCCCGCAGAGAAGTGAGCTTGAGCCTCCTCGTGGTCGCCTTCGCATTGGTTGCGATGTCGTCCGCGGTCAGAATTAATCTGACTATTTCGTCCCTGTTTATTGGGTGGAAGATCCCCTTTGAGAGCTCCTCTACAATTTTTCTTTTTAATTCATCAGCTTCCCGCTCCTTTGCAGAGATCTCGTTGAAAGTTGATCCCATCTCCTCGGCTCTCCCGTCGCATGCAGCATGAACATTTTTTCGCATTATTGCTATGGTCTCAACTATCTTGTCCATGTGGCCCTCGCACATCTTTAGTATTTCTTTCTCCCTTTGCCTTCCTATCCAGATGGCGGAGCTTATTGATTTGAACATTTTTACCCCTTAATCAAGATCATAACCACCTTATTCAGAACCGCACTTATAGTTGCCGTGGTTGGAAGGGTTAATGCCCATGCGGCGAGTATTTTGACAACCGTCTTTTTGTCAATGCCCCCTCCCCCAGCCAGCCCAACTCCTATTATCGAGCCTATGCTGCTGTGCGTCGTTGAGATGGGGATGCCGAACCCGAAAAGGATGTATGGAATGGTTGTGAATAAATAGACTGCGGAGGCATTTGCAAGCTCGGCGGAAAGTCCGGTTAACGGGTTCAAACGGGTTATTTTTTTTGCAGCCGTGTTTATTACCTTGTACCCCCATGTGAATCCCCCGAGGGCTATGCCAACGCTCCCCATAAGCGCCAGTAAAATCATTGTTGAATAGTCCGGCATTCCCCCTATTTCTCTAGTAATCGTCACATAAACCCCCGTCGCGTTTGCCACATCATTGCTCCCGAATGCGTACGCGGAAAAACACAGCCCCGCGATCAGAACCCATTTTAAAGTCACGGCCGCAGTTTTTTCCTTCATCCTCCCAAATATCGGCACGAAGGCACGGTATAACCCCAAGGCGAGGAAAATAGAAAGCACGGGGGAAGCGAGCATTGAGAGGAAGATCATGCGTGAAACCTCCCACTTTATCCCCTCTATTCCGTAGGTTAGTATCCCATAACCGAATACTGCCCCGACTATAGAGTGCGTGGTTGATACAGGCATCCCTATCCATGTGCAGAGGGTTATCCAAATACAGGCTGAGAGGGTTATCACGAAGGCCCCGGGGATATCTATTCTTGGCACAATCCCCCTGTCAATGGTTTTCATAACCATGAAACCTTGGAGGATTGCCCCGAGTGCGGCGAATATGGCGAAGAGGATCAAAGCGCGCTTCAAACTTACAACGCCGGCGCCGACAGCGCAGTCCGTTGGGTTAGCTGCGTCGTTCGCACCTAGGTTCCATGCCATGTAAAAGGAGAGCACGATCCCCGCAATGTAAATCAGTGAAATCATCCGTTACCTCCCTTTTTTCTTAGACGATATGAAGTATTAATTTTTATACCCACGCGTAAAATTTCAGGGTGAGTGATAACTTCTCGAATAGGTGGCAAAAATAATGATTGAACAAGAGGAGCTCGAAGAAGTAGAGGAGCTGCTTAAGGAGTTAAAAGAATACTCCTCCATGGGCGTACCGATAATCGTTGAGGGCCCTCGTGATGAAATGGCTTTGCGTGAGTTGAGCGTAACTGGAAAGATTTTTCATATCTCAGGCAATCACAGGACTGCTTTAAATTTCCTTGAAAGTCTTGTTGGTTACGGGCAAGTAATAATTTTGACGGATTTTGATGAGAGGGGAGATGAGCTAGCTGAATTTTGCGCCAAACAGCTGCTCAGGTTGGAGGTTGAGCCTATCGTTCATTTGCGGGAAAAACTCAGGGCCCTCCTGCGCAAGAATATAAAGGGAATTGAGGACACGGCGAAGTTTCTTAAAAGCCATTCTCTAAAGATACAGTAAAAGTTGTGGAAAGTTTTTAAAATCCTGGATCACCACATCAGCGGCTTTGGCTAACTCCTCATCCCCCCCAACAGCAACTCCCAAACCTGCGCTCCTTATGAAATTTACATCGTACCTGCTATCCCCAACCGCCACACACTCCGCGAGGGTTAGGTTAAGCTCTTTGGCAATTTTTTCCAAGATCTCGTGTTTTAAGCTAGGATCAACCCTGAGTATTCCCTCCCCCGTTAAATAGCCTTTTTCATCCACGGCCAAGCCGTTTGCTACCACAATATCGATCCCAAGTTTCTTCCCGACCCTTTGCGCCAGCAGATCTATGCCGGCGGTGATTATCGAAGTGAAATAGCCCCTTCTGCGTATCTCCCCCACGACTTCCTGAACATTGTGTGCGAGCTCGAAATTGGACAGTATTTTATCTATGAGAGAGATGTGCGGCCTAGGTTTCCATAGTCCTATGTCCCGCCGCATAAATTCAGCATAATCTATCTCCATGCGTCTATACGCTTCAAAATTTCTTGCGGCCATAGCCTCCACGCCGAAATATCTGTGTATCTCTCCCCAGCAGCTGTTCCACGTGATCAGGGTCCCGTCCATGTCGAAGGCGACAAGCTTGTATTTCATGTAAGTCCCCCGGTTATCCAATCTTTTAATATTGGGTCGCTAAAGAAAAAACTATGGGACTCAATTGGACAACTCATTGATTATCATTTTCCTGTTCTCGATGGTGCCGGCGGTCGAGTCTAGGTATTCCATACCGGTCGCTCTTGCGACTTCAGGCATGCACCCAGTTTTGGTTTATCTCATATGCACGGGTCTCAACCTTTTGGTCATCCCCATCGTCTTTGTAGGCTTGGATTCGTTGGCCCCGTTTTTGGTCAAGCGATATGAGTGGGCCAGATCTTTCTTTTCGTGGGCTCTAAAGCGGAATTATGATAAAAATCTGGGTTATCTGGGCTTGGCTTTGTTTGTTGCGGTACCCTTGCCCGCGACTGGCGCGTATACTGGCACAGTCATAGCATACTTGCTTGGCATGGATAGAAAAAAGGCGTCCCTCGCAATAGCATTGGGCGCATCATCTGCGGCACTTTTAACGACCTTGGTTTCTTTGGGGATACTCTCTCTTAGCGGGCTTTTCTTATAAACTTCCTTTGGCGTTTTTCAGCAATAGTCTTTTTAACCTAAAGCACAAATTATTTTTGGCTAGCCAGAATCGCATCGCGCTCATCTGGCTTTTGTGGGTGCGTGTTTCAATGGAAGACAAATCCGTTAGGGAGTTGGTTGCGACACAGGACGAAAAGGAGGTTTTGGTCATGAAAGAAGAGATTGGTACGACTAAGTATCTTATTCATGCTAGGATAGAGGCAAACGGCGTTGTAGAGCGCCCTGACGTTGTCGGCGCAATTTTTGGTCAAACTGAGGGTCTTTTAGGTGACGATCTAGATCTCCGCGAGCTTCAGAGGACTTCTAGGATAGGCAGAATCAAGGTTGACGTGAGTTCAAGCCACGGCAAGTCGGTGGGGACTATTGTCATCCCATCCAGCTTAGATCGGGTGGAGACATCAATAATTGCGGCAGCCCTTGAAACCATTGACAGGATTGGGCCATGCGAGGCGACGATCAAGGTCGAGCGAATTGAAGACGTGAGGGAATCCAAGCGCAAATTCATCATTGAGCGTGCAAAGGGCCTCTTAGAGAAAATGGAGGAAACTGCACCGGAGGCGCAGGAAATATCTGAGCTCGTGAGGGAATCTGTTCGTCTGGAAGAAATTTCAGAATATCACGGTTTGCCGGCGGGACCGTCTGTTAAGGACTCGGACGCCATACTGGTGGTCGAGGGGAGGGCGGACTTGTTGAATCTACTGCGGTCAGGCATCAAAAATGCAATAGCGATAGAGGGGACCAGCGTTCCGCAGGCGGTAATTGATTTAAGCAAGAATAAGACGGTCACTGTTTTTTTGGATGGGGATAGAGGAGGGGATCTCATTCTGAAGGAGCTGCTGCAAGTCGCTGAGGTCGACTTCGTCGCCCGCGCTCCGCACGGCAAAGGTGTGGAGGAGCTAACGAAGAAGGAGATCTACAAGGCTCTACGAAACAAAGTGCCTGTAGATCAGGTTTTAGCTGAACTCAAAATCAAACCACAGGAAACCCCTGAAGAAAGGCCGATGGAGGGGGCACCAGACCTGTCCAAGTTGGCAGGGATTGCGAACAGGCTAAGGGGGTCTTTAAAGGCAGCGCTCCTGGACAAAAAGTTTGACCCGCTTGTGGAGACGCCGGTCAGAGAGCTTAAGGAAAAGCTGCCCCAGATAGAGGGAGTAAACGCAGTGGTTTTTGACGGCGTAATAACCCAGGAATTGGTCGACGTAGCGTCTGAAAAGGGCGTGGAATACTTGGTGGGGATGAGGGCGAGGGTCGAAAGACCGCCTTCAAACGTTAAGATTCTTACAGTCGAGGATTTATACAGGATTCCTAGAAGGAATCAGAGATCATAAATCATAACTATGGCGCTTTCACCATCCTCATAATAGTAGGGGATCTCCTCCCTCTCCTTGAAACCGAGCTTCAAGTAAAAATTGCGCGCAGTCATATTGCTCTTTCTGACCTCAAGCCTGACGGTTTTGACCCCCTTGGATCGAAATCTTTCAAGCATGTTGAGGGCCAAAGCAGTCCCTACACCCATTTTTCTATGCTCTATGTCTACAGCTATCGCGAGTATGTGTCCATAGCCCCCCCATCTAACTGCCCCTATTATGTAGCCGACTACCTTTCCGTTCAATTCTGCCACAAGAAATCCATCTGGATACGTTTCATACAGGCGGTTAAGGAGGCTCAGTGGATAGGGGTCGCTAAAGCACTGATATTCTATATCAAGTATCGTTTGCATGTCCCCCTTTTTGAAATTCCTTATTTTTATCATGTCATTCATCTGAAGCACCGTCCTTGAGAGTAAAACTATCGAAGATTTAAATTTTTCATAACTTTTGCAAAAGTTGATCGAGCCCCAGTGAAACGAGTCAAGGGACATCCCACTTCTTGTTTGCATTTATTTTTTACCTTAGAGGATAAAACATTTTTTGAGGCGCAGCATGACGTTGTCAAAAAGACGGGGGGTAAACTTCGAATATCGCGTGGCGTACCTTTTTGAGAGGTATGGGTACTCTTGGGATAGATCGGGGAGTTCGCTCGGGATAGACTTAAAGATATTGAAAAATGGGAGGCTGCATTATCTGGTGAGCTGTAAGAAGACCTCGTGTTCAGATAAGATCTATCTGCCGCGGATAGAGGTGGAGATGCTCTCATCAGCAGCAACTCAGGCAGGTGTAAAGGGTTTGGTCTGTTTCGGGTTTAAAAGGTCGCAGGTCTTTGCTTTAACTACTGATCAGGTCCAAAAACTGAAAGGGGCCAGGCTGAGCTATAAAATTTCAAAGGGAGATGGTCATCCCCTTGCCAAAATTTTGGAGGACGAGGCGCGCGCAGGGTTGGGCGCTAGTCCATCTTGAGGGTTTACAGCTGGGGAAAGGAGTAAGGGAAACATGCGAATCATTCACAAAGATCTAAAACACGGCAGGGTTAAATTGGCCTTAGAAACGTTAGACGACCTGTGGCACGTATCTCACATAATCGAGCCTGGCGACATCGTCGTTGCAGAGACGTGGAGGAGAGAGGAACTGGAGGGGGACAAAATTAGGCCGGAACGAATGGAGAAGAAAAAGAGGGTCCTCTCTGTTAAAGTAAAGAGCGTCGAATTTCATCGGTTTGCAAACAGATTGCGCGTTCTCGGCGAGATTGTTGAAGGGGAGGACGTGGGCAAACACCATGCATTTAATTTTGAAACGGGGTCGACATTGGCGCTCATCAAGCCTTGGAAGGCCCATCACCTTGATAGATTGCGGGATGCGGTCAAGGCGAGCAGGCGCCCAAAAGTTCTTCTAGTCGCTATGGACGACACGGGTGCCGGGATCGGTTTGGTCAGGCAATACGGGCTTGATGAGCTTGGAACAATTTCGTATGCAAAATCTGGAAAATTGTATGAATCTGAGCATAGGGCAGATGAGCTAAAGTTTTTTCACAAGCTTGCCGGCACCATGAAAGATATCATTGAGCGGGAAGGGGTCAGGGTGGCCATTGTGGCAGGTCCCGGTTTCGTGAAGGATAATTTCTTTAATTTTCTTAGGGAGAAATATCCGGAACTCGCTGAGAAAGTCCGTAAGGAAGATGTTAGCTCAGGGGGAAGAGCTGGCCTTCATGAGATTATTCGACGAGGAGCAATGGCTCGAGTTTCAGCCGAAGATCGCCTATCGTATGAGGCATCGTTGGTGGAAAAATTAAAGGAGGAGATCTCAAGGAACGGGTTAGCAACCTACGGAAAGTCAGAGGTTTTGCAAGCAGCTCAGCTCGGGGCCGTTGAAAAACTTTTAATCGCAGACGAGCTGCTTAAACGAGGCGATGCCGAAGTTCATAAGCTGCTTGAGCAGACAAGGAGAACCAACGGGGAGGTTGTAGTTATAAGCACGGGGCACGATTGGGGCAGGCAACTGCTGGCCTTGAGCGGTGTAGCGGCATTGCTCAGGTTCAAGCAGTTTTAATCATTAAAGTTGTGGCGTAAATAAATTACAAATTAAAAATCATTCTTATGAGGGGTTAAGCTAAATCTCTACGACTTTCTCACGCCTAAGTTTTGCGGGCTTTTCAGCTTGCGGATTCACCTTTTCTAGGAGCATCCAGAGGGTTTCTACGTTAGGGCTGAGGACACGATAAATAACCGGAGGGAGATGGTCAAGTACATAGGCAGGTACATAAGGCATCCAGTGATTGCTGAGTGCGGGATAGAGAGCTACGATGGTAAGCGGGCCACCTTCTGGTACCTCGATGACGATGAGGTGAAGCAATACGTGACGATGGGCGTTGAGGAGTTCATCTCAGCCATCGTAGGTCATATCCCGACCCTCAGTTCAAGACAATAAGGCATTATGGAATCTATGCGAGAAATCAGAGGAGGCCCTTCAAACGATTGCTCGGCGTCGTAAGTATAGTTTAGAGGAAGCTGACTGGTCAAAGGTGGTCATGGGCCCCTAATTGCCCGAAGTGCGGCCTTAAGATGGAGTTCGTGTGCTCGTCGGGGATGTTCGACGGGTTTGACAACCTCCTTCGGAGTTCGAGGTCCTGGAAAAGCCTAGATTTGAGGAGAGAATAACGGACTGGGGCTACATCACGAGCAGTCCAATCTATCAGTAATTTTCCCGATAGGGGGTTTGTTCGCTGAGTTCCTCGCAGCAAGCGGAATTTTTCTTAAATTCCTCCAAGCACTTTTCAAGATCCTCCTTCGTAAAATCGGGCCAATATTTTTTGATGAAGAAAATTTGAGCATGTGCAGATTGGTACAGCAAGAAATTCGATAACCTGCACTCTCCCCCCGTTCTTATGATCAGGTCCAGCGGCCTTGATATCCAGAGATTTTCTTCTAGGAGTTCTTTTGTTATTCTGCCTCTTTTCTTCTTGCTCAAAACTTGGATGCACTTAAGCAACTCGTCAATGCCCCCATACGCGACCAGTAAGTTCAGGAAATGTCTTTTGTAGTGCTTGGTAGACTCCTCCGCCCTTTTTGCCGAATCTTCGACGCGACTGGGAAGCTCATTTATTTTGCCCACAACCCTAATTTTAATATGATTCTCGTGCACGATCTCATCGGTCGCGAGCCTATCAAGGTAGTAAGAGAGAGTTTTGAATATTTCTTCCAGTTCCCCACGGGGTCTTTTTAAAATGTTCTCAATTGATAGAAGGTAAACGCTTACCTCCTCGATCTCATTTTTAAGGCACCACTTGAGAAAATTCTCCATTACTTGCGCCCCTCTTCTGTGTCCCTCTAGTGGGGGGAGACCATGCTCTCGTGCCCACCTGCGGTTGCCGTCGGGAATCAACCCTAAGTGGATAGACCACATCTTACCGAATAAATAGGGGTGTGCAAAAATCTTTTGCTTGCCGCTTGCCACTAATTATCCCTCCTGAAGAAAGCAGCCGAATTGGCGAGACCGGCATCGTCGAGGCGCTGGTTCCGGCAGACCTCCGCTCATTGACTCCATGCCGCTTGAGGCAAACCCCTAGGATCCCGCTGATGGCACCGAGGCACTATAGCTGGAACCACGTATCCTGTAGCTCCCCCCAGAAAACTGAAAGCCGTGTGAAACACCGATGAGCCGACGCCAGAGATCATGTATAACGCTAGGAACTTTAGCCAACCCACAGCATCTTCAACCCCTCTGCCGAATAGGTACAGGAAGTCATGTTGAAGAGTATGTGGAAAATATCCCCGTGAAGGAACATTGAGGTAAATATTCTGTACCAATGGGAGGGGTCGCGATCAGCGAGGGGACGAAACCCCCGATTTTTACCCAGTAATCGCCTACAGAGATAAGAAGTTTTCGTAAGAAGTTATGGCGTATACCGCGATGTTGATCGCTGTTATAGCTAGTGTGACCGCAGGTCTTTTTTGGGATGCTCTAAACCGCCTAGAGGTATGCCGACGCTTCTCTTTATTCCATCCCGGCAAATTATCAAGGCCCCGGGCAAGTGGTTTTTTGTTTGCCAAAATACTCTCATAAAATAGAGCGAGAGGCATGTGATCTAGTTTTAGGACTCTTCACGGCTCAGGTTTTGGCGATATGGGGTTAATCCCTTCCCCCATCTGCTTTAGGTATGGCTTCAGGGCGCGCCTCATCGCCCCTATCAATACATTCCTTATGATCGCGCCGCGCAACCTGTGGTGCCTGAAGTAATCCTTAGCTAGCTCATCCACCCATTTCAGATCATGTCGCACGCACGCTGCCATTAGCTGCCAGTGCTCGGGCCGCATGTCACCAACCCCGAAGAATTTCTGTCCTTTTAGTCCCCCGATCGGGACGAAGAAGAGGGGAACGATTAAAGACCTGAATTCCTTCAGGCGCTCCACTAGTTCCATTGTCCTTAAAACATCCTCAGCCCCCTCTCCGGGCAAACCTATGATGAGCGTTGAGCAGGGAACCCACATGTTTTCCGAGAGGAGCTGGTGCGCCTCAACCACGATCTTCGGCCATTCCTCAGGCTTAAACGGCATAACCTTGCCAAGCATGTGTTTCCTCACCATCTCAGGCGAGCCAGTTTCAATCCCCACCTGAGCCCCGAGATACGTGAAGTCAGGTGAAGCTGAGGAGAGCAACTCAGTGATTTTCTTGGCAAGGTTTGGCTTCGCCATGACAGAGGCGAAGGCGAAGTGCGAGATCCAGACATTCGGGGTCAGCTTTAGCGCTCCCTCAAATAATCTCAAGACTTTATTTTCGTCGGGAATTGGTCCCTTCGCCCCATACCTTAGCACATCCTCTGCGTGGAGGAGGATGTTTTTATTCCCACCGTTGAGGTTGATTTTTATCTCCTCCAAGATTTTGTCTATGGGCCTACTTCTAAAAGTCAAAAGTGTTGGATTGCAGAACCTGCACCCCCTCCCGCAGCCCCTCGATATTTCGACTATGCCGCCTATGGTCGGTCCCCTTATGGAGGGGATGAGATCCAATGGCACGACTTCCTCCCCTCCACCACCCTGGGTAGATCCTCCCCATTCACGGCATTCTCAATTACCCTTAAAGCTGTTAACTCGCCCTCGCCCACGACGACGCAGTCAATTCCGAGTTTTGAGGCGATTCTCTCGTCCGCGAGCTGCCACGCCCCAGGTCCACCCGCGATCACCTTCGCACCCCCTTTAAAAGAGTTGACCTGACTCAGGAGCCTTCGGTAGAAAATCGCAGAGTAAGTTTCTCTCCTAGTCAGGCCACTGAAGGTGGTCGACGCCGGGCCTAATCCTAGCGGATCATTCGCCGTGATCCCTATGACTTTAGTTTCCCCATCTATGAACTTTCTCAAGTGGTCTGGGTGAGCCACAACGACATCGTACCCTTTCTCCAGGAGCGCTGCCTCAATCTTCCTCGTCCCGCAGGGGGCAAACTTCGCAGCGCCGTTCACATGGGGAATGGAGGGGCATAGCAGGAGCTTGTATAGCCACTCGGGCATGAGCCTTGGGGCGCAGGCAGCGAAGCCAAGGAAAAGGCCGGCACCATAGTCCGACATGAGCGAGCGGTCCGCAGTTAAGACTATTTCGCTCATGCGGAACCCCCTTAGTTAAGATGTTAAGGTTAATTCTTCGTAAACGCTTTCGATTTTTCTTGCTATGACGCGAGACCTGTACTTCACCGCCTCTCTTTTAGCATTTCTAACTAGTTTCCCCGCCAGCTTTGAGTCGTTTAGGATCTTGAGTATAGCTCTCGCCAGCCCTTCGCTGTTTCCCCTCTCAACAAGGAGACCCGTGCGGTTATCCTCGACGACCTCCCTTACTCCGCCAGTATCTGTCGCGACGACCGGTACGCCTGATGCCATTGCCTCCAAAATGACTATGCCAAACGACTCACCATAAAGCGAGGGGAGGACGAATACATCCGATGCCCTGTAAATGATCTTTAGATGCTTTTTTGGGACGAAGCCCATGAGCGAAACGTTCCTCTCCAATCCAAAAGCCTTGGCCAGCAGTTTGATAAACTCCTTCATGTGCCCATCCCCTACTACAAGCAGCCTTGCATCAGGGATTTCTTTGACGACCCGCCTCATTGCGGTTACGAGCACGTGCAAGCCCTTCCTGTGGGAGAGTCTGCCCACGTAGAGTATTGCAGGGCTGTCCCCATTTTCTCTAATTTTTCTGGAATCACCATCGAAAAAGAATTCGTCCACCATGTTCGGCACGACAGTTATCTTTCCCTCGCCGGCGAAATGCTTGATGAAGTCCGCTGCCGCCCTGCTCACCGCTATGATCCTGTCGGCCTTGTTAATGTAAATCCTGTATGGAAAAAGCATGTAGCTGATGGGCATCCAGATGCTGCTGTCATAAAAGAGCGATATTGAGTGATTTGTCAGCACCGTTGGTATGCCGAGCTTTTTCGCAACCGATATTGATAGGAGGGGGGTCGGGGTGAATGCGTGATGGCCGTGGACGACATCAAATCTCCTCCCCCTCAGAACCCTCCTGATCTCGCTTAGATTCGGGGGGGCCATGATGCTGCTAGAGAGGAGCGGGACCTCAACTACCTCCACGCCCATCGGATCTGTCCTCATTTCCTCCCGACCTTTTGCGATTATTGTGACCTCGTTGCCCAGCCTCTCTAGTTCCCCGGCAAGGCACGCAATGTGGGAGGTCACCCCGCCCGTGTTGGGGTACCAATCGCTGCAAAGCGCGACCCTCACAGCACCACCAAGTACGAGATTGTGGACGCGTAGATCAAAGAAAAGCAAACATCTGTTGCCCTGATTGGGCCGACATACCTCCTCAAGATGAGAAAAATCAGCAGCGCGGCGCTGTTGATCAAAATGCTGAACTGAAGGCTGAAACATAACGTGACGATTCCAAGCGCGATCCAATGCACCGCGATCAGCGCCTGCAGAACCTTGGACGCTCTGGACCTACCGAGCCATAAAGCAGTGGTTTTGGTAGCGGCCATCATGTCCCCATCAAAATCATCGAGATGATTTCTCAAGTTAAGAGCCGCCGAGTGTATAAAGAGGGGAAGAACGATCATCACTGCGGGATTTAATAAATCTCCTCCAACCGAAGCACCATAAAGGAAGAGCAGCGAGCCGAAGAATAATCCGTGCGATATGAGGTCGGCCACGGGTACACCCTTTAATCTCAGCGGTGGGGCAGAGTAGGTGAAACTCAATACAAGCAGCAAAATGTAGATGTAAAAGGATACGGGGTTTAGCCACAGGTATGTAAAGAGTATGCCTATGGAAGCGAGGATGGAAGAAACAAATGCACCCTCCCTAAATCCGATCAGGCCGAGCGCAATGGGATTCTGGCCCTTTCCACGATCATTCCTAACGTCAAAGCAGTTGTTGATGGAAAATGAAAATGCCAGGTACAAAGAAGATGTGATTAAGAACAGCAAGGGGGCCCTGAGGTCGAATTCCGACACCTCGCCGAGCCCGGAGAGGAATCCCAAGGAGCCAATGCCAATAGGCCCTCCAGTCCCTAACCCTTAAATTCTGGTAATGCACGGCGATTCTCTGAGGAAAGCGGCTTGACAGCGTAGCTAACCTCACATGATTTAAAAGCAGCATAAACATCCTGATTACAATCCCCTCCTACTTTCCAAGCTAAGGGCCTCGACATCAACCAAATTGATAACAGACCTCAGCAGCGAGATGTAAGGCGAGTCCTCGACTAAGCTAAATATCTTCGTCCTCCTCCCGATCAGCTTCGACTTTAATATCTTTGCCCTTTCCATGTCGAGAACAGTTCGCCAAACTGTTGCATGGGGAACTCTCGTGACCTTTTCCAGCTCAGGGTAGCTCCAAATTCCCGGGCGGTCCAATATAGCCTTCACGACCTTTCTCCTGTTTTCCGATCCCAAGAGTCGTGACAAGGTGTCTTTAATGTTAGTTCTCATATGAACTAAATAGTTCTTTTTTGGTATATAAATCTGATTCCGAACTAACTAACAGGCGTTAGGTTTAATGCCCGAAGTATTGAGGGCGTTTATGGGGGTACGTTGAAGTTAAGGTTAAACTGTGCAACGTTCGTTCTCCGGAACTTGAGATTGAGGCTGAGCTCTTAGCAGACACTGGCGCAATCTACACAGTTTTGAAGCGTGGAAGGCCGGAGAGGAGGATTGAGCCTAGGGGAAGAGGCGTTTCAAGACGGCAGACGGGCGAATTTTGGAGCGTGATGTAGGCGTGACTGAGATAGAGGTTGGCGGTCAAAGCACATATTCAACTGTCGTCTTTGGAGAGGAGTCGGACGCCGAGGTTCTAGGTGTGACGACATTGGAGGAACTAGGATTACAAGTAGATCCTGTCAGTGGGGAACTTAAACCTCTGGAACTCTTGTTGTTACATTACTAAGCTAAACTAAGCGAAACACTTGAAAATAAAAGTCCCCATTTTTGCATCGGCTGGTTTGAAATCGCCTGAACCTTCTAAAATCTCAAAAAATCTGTAGCGAGTGGGCAAATTGTTGTTTAGCTCAAAAACCTGGTCCACTACGTTGCTCATCGAGGCCGTGATGATGCAGTACCTTGGCGGATCTACTTGAGCAAAATAGCCTGAATCTACATCCACTTGCCAGCAGGGACTTTAAAAAAATGCTGAGAATCTGCGCATACCCTTATACTTAGAGACGGCGATCAACTTCGTGCGCAAACGAAAGAGGGCAGACGAGACAATGAGCGCCTTGCTCAGGGACCCCGAGGTCCTAAGGTTATAAAGAGGAAGCCGGCACCTCTCATCAGCAGCCTCCCTCGCCCCCCTATCCCTCCCCAGCTTCTGAGGGATAACCCTCGCCGTTTCGGGATCGTGTATCCTGCCCTCTGCAAAGCTTCCAAAATTTGCCTGAACTCCTGAACGTATTCTTCAATATAGGCGGGGATGACGCGCTGGGGGCCTGGCAGAATCTGTTTATCTTCTCGGGTTGAAAGAGTACGCCCTCATTCCATACCCAGAAACTCTATTTCCTTTGGGAAAATTTTTGCCTTTCAGAGAGGGGGGTTGCCGAAAGTATTTTTTCTTCAAGGATAAACGAACTCGCCCGAAGCGTTCAATACGTGTTTGGCTGAGCAGTCGAGGCAGAGGGTTTTCATCCTCTTTCCCTCTCGGTATCCGCGGACCTCGCTACGCGGAGCCACCTTCCGCACTCCTCGCACCTATATGGGAAGAGCTCGTCTAGTATCGCCCTCAGCTTTTCTAGGCAGCAGTGCGGGCCCTCCTTGAAGTCCCTCTCGAAACTGCGTCCCCGATGCTCTCCAGGACCGCTCCGTGCCTGCTCCAGAAATCTGATCTTTTTCCTCTTTTCTCCATCCCATCCCCATTTTTCCTAACTGGACTATTGTTTCTTAGGCTTTATCTTGTCAACAATGGCATCGGCGATCGTCTGAGCCGAGGGCACGATATTTCCCCTGATTGAATCTTCAAATATCCTTCTAATCCCTCCCTTCCTAAGCAGACTGCCAGGGCATAATGCGGCCTAACTCTCCCCATCACATAACAATGACCTATCACATCGCTTTCTGGGTTTTGAACCCCAATTATATCGGAGCCCCACATAGTCCTAGCACCTTATTTCCTTCGAGTTCCAGCACTCCATTGCACAAGTTTTTCCATTCCTAAACAGACAGTGACGACCCCTTCACCTTACCCCTACATTCAGAGTTTTTTCAAGGCCTCAATGTATCTCTTCTCATCATAAGGACTCCTTCTTTTTAAAACATGAAAAATCTCGGTTACGACAGCAGTTCCGATTAACTTCTTCGCATCTTCTTCCGAATACCCCTTTTTCAAAAGACGCTCAAAAGTTTCCTTCGTTTCAGGAGGTTCGTTCTCTCTGATCTGGTTCTCCACTATTTCAAGGATCGCGCGCTGTAGGTGCACGTTTACCATTTTTCTCAATTTTTCTTGCCCCCACAGGGATAAAAACTTGACCGCTCCTCGGTCGAATCCATCAAAAAACCTCCCGCACACACGATCTTCAGGGTTCTGACATGTAGACTGCTGTTAATCGGGTTTGCCCCAGTTCGGTCAACCTACCTCATCCATGGATAAATCACCGCATTTGGGGCACATAACACTCTCTTCAAAAAGTGGGCGTTCTTCATTTACCGGAAAGGAGATTTTACCCACTCAAAAATCGAATTCTCTTCCACATTTCTTGAACATAAAATTGAGGGTCACCACGTCATCCGACTCCTAGGCACCGATCGTCCTCTACGATTACGAACGGCGTCATCCTAAGTAAAGGGTTCCTCAGTAAGGCCCCTCATCGAACATTGTGCAGTACGCATCTTTTTCACTTATGCACCGAGTTGGACATATCTCACAAACAGCGAGCAGTTCGTCCCAAGCTTTTGAAATTACGTCCAGCAATTTATTGACCAATCTATCATCAAGCTCTGGGAAATATGATTCCACCATTTCATGCGAGATGTACACCTTGTCAACAGTGCCAGAAAGTTTTTGTATGATAACGTCCTTCATCCCCTTCGAGATGTGAATAGAAAAACCTACGATTTCCCTTTCATCGATTTTGTATTTCTCCAGCGTTTTCCCGAGACTCCGTTTGACATCGTCGTGAATTCTACATGCCAGTTCATAGGAGAACCAATTCAGTTTTGTTTTCTCGCTCTCCTTGGAGTAAAAGGAGGTTGGCTTTACCGTGCTCATTCCAAATTCGTCATCGATTCCCATTGTCCCTCACCTTGGTCGGGTATACGCCTCAGGACGGGCCACATCCAGTCTACCGCAACAGCGGTCATACGCCCTGAAGGTGGCACGATGAAGATTTTTGAGCGTTCGGTTCCCCTCGGTTTGAATGAGACGTGAGATCTTCTTACCTTCAAACTCCTTCGTTGCCCACCCAGCGAGCAATAAACCTTTAGCGTATAGGCCCGATCTGAGCTTTTGACGGACGCGCTTTTCCCTATTTTTGGTTTCATGTCGCGGCCAGGATCCCTCTCGATCATCACATCAATCCATACTCATATCTTTTCATCCATTTTACTTCAAGGTTTTTCATGTTTTTCTTTGTTTCTCGCAGCTCTCTAGCTATATCTCGGCTTGCTTTTGGACACTATACGAGGATAGCTGGTGCCCTTTTTTAATTCCGCTATCTTCTCTAGAGTGATAACATGGTGGATTTCGTCGCCGAAATCATAAACGTATCCCAATTTGTCCCCTTCAGATAGACCGAGTTGTTCGATCCTCTTATTGGCACCGCTGCCACCTCCATCGGGTCTGATTTCCCCGAAGCCTCCGGACGGCCATCGCCCTAAGAAAAATTCGCTTAAGCTTAAGTGTTCCATACATTCATGCTTGAATGCACTGAGTGATGCGATCGAGATCGCCGAGCGTTTGGTCCCCTCGGATCTCCATGCGGCGCCAGCACCCCCTCCTGGACGCGAGGCATACCTTGAACGTGTACAGCTTTTTCACCGCCTTTCCTCCGCTTGCCCGTGAACGGTCAGTTGAGCACCTTCGACCGCTGGCACGGGACCGCATCCTCCACTTTGCGTACCCCAATCTCCTTGAGCCAGCAGCAGTTCTTGTACTTTTTCCCTGAGCCGCAGGGGCATGGGTCGTTCCTCCCCACCTTCTCACGGTGCCGGCTCCTCCCCAGCCGTTGCTTCTGTATCATTTTCCCCAGGCCCTTCATCCGGCCGTAGCGCTTCTTCAGTACCGAGAAGAGCCTCTCATTCCCCCTTATGGCGTCGTTGAAGAATTCATCCACCTCGCCCTCCGTGCACTTCCTCTCCTTGATCTCGTACTCCCCGCAGAAATCTAGGTCTATGACGAAGAGGGGCTCCTGCACTTCCTCAGAGCTTGCCATGAAGACTTCCAAGATGACCGAGTTGCAGCGGCAGGAGGGGTTAAAACAGTACTGGTCGTGGAAGAAGTAGTGCTTGCCCCCGCGCTCGATCGTGAGGACTTCATCGTCCTCCTCACCGAACACGGCCTCGTAGGAAAGGCACTCGCCAAACTCGAGTGCCGAGAAGTCGATGTAGTCCGTCGGGTCCCCAATCCCCTTGGCCAGCATATAGCGACAGACCACTCTTCTCTTTTGGGCATCGGTTAGCTTCCTGAAAAACTCGTCGATGACGGCGCGGTGTTCCTCCGCCTTTTCCGGCGGGAGGAATTCCGGGTCAAGCGTGAAATCCTTGATTCTCAGATAGGCCTCAAAAGCAACTACATTATTCCCCTCTTTAAAAAAACAGAGCCTAACGCCCCCACACTTGCAATCTGGGTTCGCACAGTATACCTCGAGGACGCGATATTTTTCGCCCTCTCTAAGGTCCAGCTCCATCGGCTGAGAGTCGATGAGCTCGCGTATCGGAATGAGGTTGGCTTTTTGCGCTGAAGGTTGGATGCGCATGAACACCACGCTAACTTTTAGAGCCGCCTCACCATCTTCCCCAGCTTGGCCGACTCCTTCTCCACCCCACCTTCACAAGATCTCCCAAATTCAGTTCCTTCGCTGCCTTATAAAAATCCTCAACCAACTTGGTTTTCCTCTTCTGAAGGCCGCCTGAATGACCTCCTGCCTTTTCCCCCACCTCCATTCTTATAGCTTTTATGACCCGGACGGCATCCTCTTCTAAGCGGTCAATGCCGCATTTTGGCTTTTAGCCAAGCGCGAGGGAATGCCCCAGTCTCAGGAAAAGCGGTCCGAGCCGCAGGAAAACCAAGGGTCTTCCCTCACGCTTCCGGATTGCGGGCCTGCGCCCTTCAAATCTCTGAAAGGATGTTCGAATACTTCTCCATCCTCATGATTTTTCCCTCGGGCTGAATGAGGCAGGTCATCCAGCAGAGCTCTATTGGCTTATAACCGCATGCTAAAGCGATCTCTTCGGCCTTCCTGACGAATTTTATATCGTCGTTTACGGGCTCCAATCCGGCTTTATGCAGGATCTCATTTATAACTCTCTTGACGATCTTATCCGGCATGACTGTATCAACGCCCCCCATCATCCTCAAGTACTGATATGTGATCAAACCTACGCCTTTAATTCTCCCGATCGGGTCTTCTCTCCGGTTTTCAAGTTTGGCATTTCTGGCCCAATTCCTGAGAGCTTCTTTGTCGTTATCGCTTAACGTTGAAAGATGAGAAGCAATTCCCCTAGCTATGATCCAAGACCTCATATTTTTCCAAACACCTCTTAGCTCGTAAATATCTGCTTCAGCAAGATCCCTCAGGTTCTTTATCTTTCCGCTTTCAACAAACTTCTCCTTGAACTCCTCAACCTTCGGAACAACTGCAGTGAAATAGTTTAACCCTATTGAGGTGAAGGCCGCATCCACAACCATTAAGACGACGCTCCCTCCCCACCTCTCAGTCCTAATGCATCTATCGCAATGCTCTCTTAGCCCGGGGACCTTCAGCATGTGGAGGTCCACAATTCTCCTGAGAGAAGGCATTTGCCCACGATCAAGTATCTTAAGAGTGCTATCTTAATATTACCTGAGCCACTCAAACTCTCATTACTTTTCTGCTCCGTTTCCAATCTCTAGCTTTCTATTCGAACTAGGAAAGCTATTTTTTGAAAGTTAATGTTTTTATGGGGATTACATGAGGAAGATCGAGATCTACGGTTTGAAGGTGGAAAGGGAAATCAATTCAGGAACAGATCTTGCTAGGTTAATCGCGGATGAGGCGGGAAGGCAGGCAGGCGGGATTAAGGATGGTGATGTCGTCGTCCTAACATCCAAGATAGTCTCCAAGGCTGAGGGCAGGGTCTACAGGGTTGCTGATGTTAAACCTTCTAGGAGGGCCCGATTTCTCTCAAGATTTTATGAGATTCCGCCAGAGGTTATGGAGCTGTATTTGAGGCAGGGGGAGATAAAGGCAGTAATCCCCGTAAAGGAGTTGTATAGAAGGTGCGGGAAACTCTTCGAGGGGCACGCTAGGAACAAGAGGGCGGCTAGAAGAGTCATTGAGGAGCACCCATACATGTTTCTAATAGATGTCGGGGGGCAGATGCTCACTTGGGGAGGGATAGACTTCTCAAACTCCCCTCAAGGCTACTGCACTGCCCCTCCCGCGAACCCCGACGAATCAGCTAGGAGGATTAGGGAAAGGATAAAGGGGATCACGGGAAAAGACACAGCTGTCGTCATCGCGGATACGGAGTGGAAGCTTGACAAGTTTGGCACCATCGACATAGCTATAGGCTCCTCGGGCATACTGCCTATCTCAAAAAATTTCGGAGGGATGGATATGTATGGCAGGCCAAAATTTGGGGGCGTAGATGACCTAACCGACCTCATCTCAGCATCCGCAAATTTGCTCTTCGGTCAAACGAGGGAGGCCACTCCCATCGCTATCTTGAGGGGGCTGAAGTTCGAGAGGAGCGGGAGGGGTGTTAAGGACGCAGCTTTTTCGAGCGAAGTGGTAAAAATGGCCTTCAGGATGTCCCTTTTGGAAACAATCAAGTTCAAAATAATATCCAAGCTATTGTGCTTAAGCATTTGACTCTAACCTATGTATACTCATCCACAATTTTTTGAGTTCTTTGTTTTTTCCACTCCCAACAATTTATCATTTGAGGCCCGAAAGCTAACCTTTTAAGGAGAGGTCGCTTAACTTTTATGACCGATATGGGTACAATGAACGCCCTTGCTAGGACGACTTTGCTCATGGGCTTTCTAACAGTCCTTTTGGTGGTGCTAGGCTACGTAGTGGGTTACCTCACGGGAGTCCCGCCCGTATACACCCTAACAGTAGCCTTCGCCTTAGCCATGATGTTCAACCTCGCTACCTACTGGTACGCAGACAAGTGGGTGCTCAAGCTATACAGGGCAAGGCTTGTGAGCGAGGCCGAAGAGCCTGAGCTTCATGAGATGGTCGGGAGGCTCGCGGCAAACGCGAGGCTGCCGAAGCCGAAGGTTGCAGTAGTGCCCATGGACGCTCCAAACGCCTTCGCGACAGGGAGAAATCCCGAGAATGCTGTGATCGCTGTAACGACGGGGGCCAAAAAGCTGCTTACAGGCGAGCAGCTCGAGGGGGTCCTAGGCCACGAGATGGCACACATAAAAAACCGCGACATGCTTGTTAACACAGTCGCAGCGATGATGGCGGGGGCAATCGCATACATAGGGCTCATGGGGAGGTACTCACTATTCTTGGGGGGAGGTGAAAGGAGGGATCGCAACGGGAGCGTTGCCCTATTAGCCATATTGACTTTGATATTCGTCCCCATAGCCGCAACAATGGTGAGGCTTGCCGTGTCCAGGACTAGGGAATACGGGGCGGATGAGGATGGGGCGAGAATCTCCCGCAAGCCCAAGGCGCTCGCGGATGCGTTAAGGGCGATAGAAAATGCGGTTAGGGGGAGGCCAGCGAGGGGAGGAAACCCTGCCACATCTCACATGTTCATCGTAAATCCTTTCAGGGGAGAGAGTATACTCGAGCTCTTCTCGACTCATCCTTCCACAGAGAAGAGGATCAGAAGGCTTGAGGAGCTCGCGAAAGGTTTCAGCTAATGCAACGTCATCGCGATTTTCTCCGGAACTTTCGAAATTCATGCCTCAACAACGATCAAGGTTACCGTGCTCGCCACGCCCTCAATGCCTCTAAGCTCAACGAAAGCTGCTCTGGTTAACTCATCCATGGTTTCTGCCTCAATCCTTGCGACGATGTCGTAGGGCCCAGTGACGCACTCTGCGAGCCTCACGCCCTTCACCTTTCTCACTTTATTTAAAACCTCAGAAACCTTGCTGAGTTCGGCAGAGATGAGGCTGTAGGCCACTAATCCCAAATGTTACCCCAATTTACATTAAAAGCTGCGACCTTAACCTTTTCGCTCTGAGCTATGAGCTTGAAAGGCCAGGCATTGCTTCAGTCCTCATCTGGATTTATACAACATCTAAATCTCTACAACTTCCTCCCCTGGTTTTGGCTGTGCTGGCTTTTTGGTAGGTGGATTCACTTTTTCCGCCGCGCCCATCAGCACGTAAGCTTCCCCTCGTTTACGAGCTTTCTGAACTCCTTTAGCTCAAGAGAATTTCTCAAGATCAGTCCCCTCTTCTTCGTAGGGTTTCCAGATGAGTCTAGAGGGTTTATTTCAGCCGCTATCTGCGAGGGCGAATTTCTGTAGGGCGGAAGCTTGAGAATGAAAATCCCTGGGACGCTTGTTGCTTTCCTCTCCCAGTCCTTTCCCTTCTCAAGTTTGAGAAAGCCTTTCATCGCGCAAATTTTCAGCCTTGGTAAAAGAGATGCGCTGAGGCGATTAAAAACGATTTCTGGCCCCCAAGATCTTCTTGATCGCATCGGAAATGCTCCACACATCGATAATTCCTTCCTTCTTTATTCGGTCGAAGTGTCTGTCGTTTGTTATCAGCACGGCCCCTTCCTGCAGACATGTCGCCGCGAGCACGACATCAACCGTTTCTTTGGGTGGGAAGTAAGGGCGGCAAATCTTGACGAACCTTGGGGCCACCTCAACGACCCGCGTCTTAGCGCAGAACCCAGATAGAAGGAAGCGGGCAACATCAGAAGGCAACTTTTCTGAGTATCTCAGATATACTCGTCCAAGAGGTAAACGTTGCCGACCAGATCGTATTTTTTGCCGAGCATCTCCACGAACAACTCAAGTGTTTTTCCCGGCCTCTGGAGCGCTGAAACAAAAACATTTGTGTCAAGTAAAAATTTCTGGGTACGCTCGTCTGACTTTTTCATTCGTCTCATCTCTCACTTTCCTGAAAATAGCCGTGAGATCCACGTCCTTCAAGTCCGCCTCGAGCCTCTTCGCCATCGCTTCCACATCGATTTTCTTCAGAACAATCGTGTCCTCCTTCACCTCTGCGACGAGGAATTTTGTTTTTTCAGTTATGCCTAACCTTTTCCTCGTCTCCTTCGGGAGCACGACCCTGCCCACTTTATCTATAGATGTTATTTCCATTTTTACCGCATTTAAATATGGATTATTCCCTTAAATTTTTTTGGGAAAAACTGGGTTTGTCGAATTAATCAAAAAACAAATAAAAAATTCCTCTTTATTCTGCGCGCGGACGCGCATAAGGGTTCTCAGGTTGTGGGCGGTAACCATTAGCAAAATGCTGTAAACCTCCAAGTGAAGCAGCTTACAACTCACCCTCGCGCCGTACCTATTTCCTATCCCCCCGAAAGAGCCTTCAGCCACCTTTCTTAACTTGTACAACTCGCGGTTTTCCTCAAATTCCCTTAAAGCATCCCTTCTATCCAAGCCATGAGGCCCGTCCTCATGCTTTCTTGGCTCGATTATTGCCT